>Ga0207746_1000003_pt1 | contig 37000 bp, 31 predicted proteins | sample LuqExpMetageno75_FD_187832 | JGI IMG/M metagenome (GOLD analysis project Ga0207746, IMG submission 187832) | Tropical forest soil microbial communities from Luquillo Experimental Forest, Puerto Rico - Sample 75 (SPAdes) | ecosystem: Environmental > Terrestrial > Soil > Tropical forest ...
ACGCGCGGAACAGATATGAAAGCGGCCCAGCGGTCAACCGGGCGGAGCAAATTCGCCGACAAAATCGAAGGAACCTGTCACCTCCGGCAAGGGTTGGCATGGGCAACAGGAAGGTGCGGTGTAACCATTAAAATTCAAGACATCATGAGCAACGGAAAATACGGCGTACCGTCGTCGTGCTAACCAATGGCGAGACGTCCACTGCTTTGCTGCTTTGCATGTCTTTTTCACGCGCCAGGGAAGCCGGCCTTACCAAGAATAACTCGATCCAGTTTCCATTAACGCAACAGCGTCTCGCCGACACGCTCGGCATATCGCTGATTCACACCAACAATACTTTACGGCGGCTACTGACGACCAACACGATTCGCTCGACGGACGGCGTATTCGAGACGGTCAACTAGCAGTTACTCTCCGCGATCGCTCGCGAGGGCATCACCTTCTGCCGCCAAAGCCCGTTGATTTGAAGTGGCGGGCGATGACCCGTTGCGTTATAGGCAGCGCATGGCCGTTGCCGTTGCAACCACAATAGGTGTGGAACATGTGCGTGACAAGATCGCACGCGCCTGTAGCGACGCGGGGCGCGATCCTGCGTCGGTGACGCTGATCGCAGTATCGAAGACGTTCGCGGCCGAACAGATCGAGCCGGTGATCGCAGTTGGTCAGCACGTGTTTGGGGAAAACCGCGTACAGGAGGCCAAAGCTAAATGGCCGGCGCTCACGGCCAAGCATGCAGGTATCGAATTGCATCTGATCGGCCCGCTGCAGTCGAACAAGGCGAAGGAGGCGGTGGCACTATTCGATGCCATCCACTCGGTGGATCGTCCAAGACTATGCGAGGTGCTGGCGAAGGAGATGATTAGGCAGAAGCGCTCGCCGTTGTTGTTTGTCGAGATCAATACTGGTGCAGAGCCGCAGAAAGCTGGTGTGCTGCCGCAGGAAGCCGACGAATTCCTCAAGCAGTGCCGCGATCGCTACGGACTGATCGTTTCCGGGCTGATGTGCATTCCGCCGCTGGAAGATGCGCCCGGTCCGCATTTCGCGCTGACCGCCAAGATCGCCCGACGCAACGGCCTCAAGCTACTGTCGATGGGCATGAGCGCCGATTACACCACGGCAATTATGCTCGGCGCCACGCACGTGCGCGTCGGCAGCGCTATTTTCGGAGAACGGGCTGAGGCCTAACGATCGCGAAATACCGGCTTACCAGGCTATCGGTGTTGATGTGCACGCCAATGTCAGTGTTCTGCTGCTGATATAAATGGTCGATAAAGACGCGCTGATAGTAACAATTACTCAACCATGATGCGCGTGCGTGGCCCGACACGCGAAAGCAACCGCCGCAACGCAACTATATCGAGTGCGACGCACCCTGCGGTCGGCGCGAACTCCGGGCGCGCGGCATGGATAAAGACGGCGCTGCCGCGGCCAGCGATGCGCGGGAGCGTGTTGTGATCAATCTCAATGATGAAGTCGTAGAGATTATCCGTGCGCGCGAGGCAATCGGCATTCGAGCCAAGCGGCAACTTTATCGGTTGGTTGTAGTGACGGTCGCGCGGATCCTCGCACCAGCCGTCGTTGGCGCGAATTCGCCGCGTCGGCAACAAAGTGCGTGGACGCGGGTGCCTGTCGGCGCGCCACCACAGCCGCTTGAGCCGGAAGCTGCCGCGCGGTGTTGCCCCGTCGCCTTCGCGCTTGTTGGCCTTGATGCCGGTGCGCCCGAGCGCCACCGGTAGCGCCAGCTGACCCGCCACCAGGACGCCGCGCCTCGGCTCGCCCGGCTTGCGCCGGACCATCAGCCGCTGCAACGATCGGTCCGGTTTTGCTCGCGGCACGCCGAAAATCTCCTCAAATCCATGCTAAATACAGTTCGCGCTTGCTCTTTTAGCCCCGGATGCTCTACTTCGCGAATAATCCCCTGGATTTTGTTAAGCGATGCCCAACAAGCGTACCATTCTGATTGTCGACGACGATGCGGAGCTGCGTGACGCACTGGTCGAGCAACTGGCGCTGCACGAGGAGTTTGACGCTATTGCGGTGGACAGTGGGACCAAGGGCGTGCAGGCGGCCAAGAGCGGCCAGATCGACCTAGTGATCATGGATGTTGGCCTACCGGACGTCGATGGGCGTGAGGCGGTGCGTATCCTGCGCAAGAACGGCTTCAAGGCGCCGGTCATCATGCTGACCGGACATGATACCGATTCGGACACCATTCTCGGGCTCGAATCCGGAGCCAACGATTACGTCAGCAAGCCATTCCGCTTCGCTGTCCTGCTTGCGCGCATTCGCGCGCAACTGCGCCAGCATGAAGCAAGCGAGGACGCCGTCTTTACCATCGGGCCCTACACCTTTCGCCCGAGCTCGAAACTCCTGCTTAACCCGAAGGGTAGCAAGGTGCGGCTGACCGAAAAGGAAACCGCCATCCTGCGTTATCTGTATCGTGCGGCGCATAAGCCGGTGTCGCGCGACACGCTGTTGCAGGAGGTGTGGGGCTACAATTCCGGCGTCACCACGCACACGTTGGAGACGCACATCTACCGGCTGCGCCAAAAGATTGAGAAGGACGCAGCTGCACCGGCGATCCTAGTGACGGAAGCCGGCGGCTACAAGCTGGTGCCGTGAGCGCGATGTAGCGCCTATGGCCCTGGAGGACGACATCGCTTTTTTCGAACAGGTGCCGACTTTTGCGGTGCTCGGCCGGCAGGCGCTCCGCATCCTCGCGATTGGCGCGGAGACGCGTAACCTGCACAGCGGCGCGGTGCTGTTCTATGCCGGCGAGCTCGCCGACGGCGGCTACGTCGTGCAAGAAGGCTCGCTGGTGCTGGAGCCGAATTCGCCGATGGAAGGCAAGCAGGTGACGGCCGGGCCCGGCACGTTGATCGGCGAATTGGCCTTGCTGACCGATATGGTGTGCCCGGCAACCGCCATCGCCAAGGAGCCCACAGTGGTGATCCGTATTTCGCGCAGCCTGTTCCGGAAAACGCTCGAAGGCTATCCGGTTGCTGCGGAGCAATTGCGCGAAATGGTAGCTGACCGGATCGATAGCTGGACCCACGAGCTTGGTAGCGTGAAGAATGCGCTGAAAAAGATCGACTAGATTTCCAGCGTCGCGGTCACCGGCACGTGATCCGACGGGTGCACGGCGCCACGGTAATTCTTAGCGATCTCGATGGCTGAGACACGGTCGGCTAGCGCGTCCGAGGTCCAGACGTGATCGAGGCGGCGACCGCGGTCGCTGGTTTTCCAGTTGTCCACTGCGCGATAGCTCCACCATGTATAGAGCTTCTCGGGCTCAGGTTTGAGCACGCGCATGGAGTCGATCCATTGCCCGGCACCACGCGCGGCGTTCAGCTTTTCGCATTCGATCGGCGTGTGGGAGACAACCTTGATCATCTGCTTGTGGTTCCAGACGTCGTGCTCGAGTGGTGCGACGTTGAGGTCGCCAACCAAGATGGCGCGCTGCGACCTTTCTGGCCGCAAGCCGGGATGTGCGCGCATTTCGTCGAGGAAATTGAGCTTGTGCTGAAATTTCGGATTGATTGCCGGGTCCGGCTCATCGCCGCCGGCCGGGACGTAGAAATTATGCAACGTGATCGGGTCGCCTAAGCCGGCGCGTTCGCCTAGCATCACCGAGATGTGTCGGCAGTCCGTCTTGCCGCAGAAGATCTGCATGTCGGTTATCTCGAACGGGAAACGCGAGATAACGGCGACGCCGTGATAGCCCTTTTGGCCGTTGAGCGCGGCGTACTCGTAGCCGAGCCGTTTGAAACGCTTGAGCGGGAATGCGTCATCGGGGCATTTAGTTTCCTGCAGGCACAGCAGATCAGGCCGCGCGCTCTTGAGGAAGCGAGCGACGAGGTCGATCCGCAGGCGGACGGAGTTGATGTTCCATGTGCTGACTTTAAGCGGCATGCAATGAGTCATGGCGTAGCCGGTGGGAAATTCAATGTCACGGCCGGACTTGTCCAGGCCATCCATCCCTTTTCCAACAGCGAGCGCTAGTTGTGATAATTTGTGTAGTCGATCTTGAACATCGATGGGTCGGGGCGTCGGCTGGTGTCAAGGTTGTACACCGCGACTGTGGTGTCATAGCCCTGCGGATCGGTGACCGTCCACTGCTTGAGCTGCATGTCCTTGGCGCCGAACATGATCATTAGCCGACTGGTGCCGACGATGCCGTTCTTCTCCTCGACAACCACGGTGTTGAACATGTCGTCGGCAGAGACGGCGAGCAGCTTGGTGTCACGCATTAGGTCGACATGGTCGGAAAGCAGGAAGCGCAGCGGCGTCTGCGACAGCGGATAGACATCCTGCGTGGCCAGGCGCCGGTCGCGCACGACGACCGATTGGCCGTCGGCAATCAGCTCGATCGGGCTGGGGTCGTCGTATTCGAAACGGACTCGGCCGGGCTTGACAATATGGAACTCGCCCGCCGTCCGGCGCCCGTCGGGGCCGACCTGGACGAAGCGGCCCGACAAGATCTGTGTGTTGGAAAGGTAATTATTGACCCGGTCGATAATGCTACGCTGTTCGGGACTGAAAGAGCTGCTGAAACTAGGGCGACCCAGCAAGCTGGCGAACGGATTGAAGACCGGATTCGGCTGTTGCCGTTGTGGGGCCTGTCCGACGGTGCCCCGCGCCGTCGGGGCGGGCGTCGCAATCGATCCGGTTGCTTGCTGTTGGCGCGGGGTTGGCATTGTCACGTTCTGTGCCTGCGCCGGCACGACAATCAGACAGACGAACAAGGCCGTCATCGCCGCCGTCGCATATCGCGCCATGAATTGTCCGGTCATTTAGTCCCCGCTTCGGAGCCCGCTGCTGTAGAGGCAGCATGTGGCGATTTCACGGCTCGAATATTCGCTTATTCGAGACAGGTCTAATAACGATCGTCGGTCGGATTTTCCGGAATCAGAATCTCGCGCTTGCCGGCATGGTTGGGCTGGCCGACGATGCCTTCCTGTTCCATCCGTTCCATGATGGTGGCGGCGCGGTTGTAGCCGATCTGCAGGCGGCGTTGGATGTAGGAGGTCGAAGCCTTGCGGTCGCGTTTAACGATGGCGACAGCTTGCTGATAGAGGTCGCTGCCTTCGGTTAGCCCCATGCCGGTCGAGTCGAACACCGCGCCATCCTCGTCTTCTTCCGGATCGCCGGCGGTGACTTCCTCGAGATATTCCGGCTGGCCCTGCGACTTGAGGTGGCGCACAACCTTCTCGACCTCGTCGTCCGACACGAATGGACCGTGTACGCGGCTGATGCGCCCGCCCCCTGCCATGTAGAGCATGTCGCCCTGACCGAGCAGCTGCTCGGCGCCTTGCTCGCCCAGGATGGTGCGGCTGTCGATCTTCGACGTAACCTGGAAGGAGATGCGGGTCGGGAAGTTCGCCTTGATGGTACCGGTGATGACGTCGACCGACGGGCGCTGCGTGGCAAGGATCACATGGATGCCGGCGGCGCGCGCCATTTGCGCCAGGCGCTGGATGGCACCTTCGATATCCTTGCCGGCGACCATCATCAGGTCGGCCATCTCGTCGACGATCACCACCAGGTAGGGCAGCAGGTCAAACTCGAGCTCCTCCTTCTCGTAGATCGCTTCTCCGGTACTCTTGTCATAGCCGGTGTGAACGATGCGGGTGAGACGCTCGCCTTTCGTCATCGCTTCGGCAAGCCGCGCGTTGTAGCCGTCGACGTTCCGGACCCCCAGCTTGGACATTTTCTTGTAACGCTCTTCCATCTCGCGCACCGCCCATTTGAGTGCGACGACCGCCTTCTTCGGATCCGTGACCACGGGTGTCAGCAGATGCGGGATGCCGTCATAGACGGAGAGCTCGAGCATCTTGGGATCAACCATGATTAGCCGGCACTGGTCGGGGCGTAGCCGGTAGACCAGCGACAGGATCATAGTGTTGATGGCAACCGACTTGCCGGAGCCCGTCGTGCCAGCGATCAGGAGATGCGGCATGCGCGCGAGATCGACAATCACAGATTCACCGCCGATGGTCTTGCCGAGGCAAAGCGCGAGCTTAGCGGAGCTCTCGTTGTAATCACTGCCGCTGAGCAATTCGCGCAAGTAGACTTTTTCGCGCGTTGGATTGGGCAGCTCGATGCCAATGGCGTTGCGGCCGGGCACTACTGCGACGCGCGCTGATACCGCGCTCATCGAGCGAGCGATGTCGTCGGCGAGGCCAATGACACGCGACGACTTGATGCCGGGCGCCGGCTCTAGCTCGTACAGCGTGACGACCGGGCCGGGATGCGTGTTGATGATTTCGCCGCGGACGCCGAAGTCGCCGAGCACGCTTTCCAGAGCCACGGCATTGGCGTCGATGAGGTCCTTCGATAGCGTGGTGCGTTCGGAGGACCGTGGCGCGGCCAAGAAGCTGAGCGACGGTAGTACGTACCCATTGGCGGAGCGGCGCGCTGGCACACGTGCGCGGCGCTTGGGCGCGGGTTGCGCCACATCTTGCCCCTCCTCGTCGGCGACGGCTGGCTCGATCAGCGCCGTTTGGCTATCGAATTGCGGCTCCTGCCGCCCACCCGCTGGGGCGGGGAGCGGCCTGCGCACGGCGCCGCGAATGAACCGGCTCGCGCAGGCCTGCCAGCTCAACAGCGCGTGCGCGATCATGCCGAGCCAGGCCGAGGCGCGGTCGTCTTCGACGTCGTCCTCTTCCTCGATCTCTTCGATGAAGGTGCGCCGCGTCGGCCGCGCATCGCGCGGCCGCGCGCCCAGCCCGACGGCCAAGGCGATCGTGGCGGCGGCACTGATGCCGAAAAACATCGACGCGATGAACAATGTCGTGCCGGCCAGCGGACCGAACATTAGCGCCGGTATCCGCAACACAGCGTCGCCGAACACGCCGCCTAAGCCGGTCGGCAGCGGCCAGGAGCCGATGCGCGGCAGCGTCGATGCGAAAGCGGCGAAGAGAAACGTGGCAAGGATCCACAACAGGCTACGCCATTTGGTGCCAAGCGGGCGATGTGAAAGAAGGCGCCAGCCGAGTAGTATTTCAGGCGGCAGCAACATAACCGCTGCAAGCCCCAGCAACTGCATTGCCAGGTCAGAGAAGATTGCGCCCGGAAATCCCAGCAGATTGTGCATCGGTGTCTGCGCGGCGTGGCTCAACGACGGGTCCTGCACCGACCAAGTGGCAAGCGCGATCGCCGCCAGCAGCGCCACGGTGGTCAGCGCTAGGCCTGCTATTTCGCTCAGGCGCCGCCGTAGGATGTCGCGGAAGTGCTCGGAGACGAAAGCAATGGCGTCGAGGCTGCGATCGATCGCTGGCATGCTTCTCTAAGCCTTCTTTCGTTGGCGCATGACCTTGTCCGAAAACCGGCATCCGCTTTTCGAGGTCATGCGCTAAGCAAGCACCGTAACAAGGCGGTGCAGCGCGTCCGCCGTAGTCGCCTTGTCCTGGACCATGGCAACGCGGATGTAGTCCGCGCCGGGATTGCTGCCGTCAGCCTGCTCGCGTGCGAGATATCGGCCGGGCACGACGCGCACGCCAGCCTCCTTCCATAGCCGCTTAGTGACCGCCTCGCTGCCGCCGTATTGCGAAACGTCCAGCCAAAGAAAAAATCCGCCGGCAGGCCGGTTGTAGTTGTAGCGGTCGCCAATGATTTGATCGGCGAGATCGAACTTGGCGGAATAGAGCTTGCGGTTCTCCTGCACGTGCGTTTCGTCGCCGTAGGCGGCAACGGCAACGCGCTGCAGCGGCGCCGGAACCTGCGGCGCGGCGATGTTACGCAGCTCGAGGAAGGCCGTAAGAAAACGGCGGTCGCCGGCGGCGAAGCCGACGCGCAGGCCGGGCAGATTTGAGCGCTTGGACAGCGAGTGGAAGACGACGGTGTTGGCGAAATCGGGCCCGGAAGCTTCCAGCATGCCGGCTGGCGCATGATGGCTATAGATCTCGCAATAACATTCGTCGGCGAACACCAGGAAACCGAAGCGGCGGGCGAGTGCGGCGAGCTTACCGAGATAGCTGAGGCTTGCCACCGCGCCTTGCGGATTCGACGGCGACGCGATGTAGAAAGCAACAGTGCGCGCAAGCAATGCGTCGCCGAGCACGTCGAGGTCGGGCAAGAAACCGCTTTGCTTGCGCGCCGGCAGATAGACCAACTCGCAGTCGGCGGCGAGCGCGCCAGCAGCATAGGCGGCGTAGAACGGATTAGGAATCAGCACCGCGGGCTTGCCAGAGCGGCGCGCCCTCCAGCGCTTGGCGGCGATGGCCGCGAGGAACAACCCTTCGCGCGTCCCACTGAGCACCAACACTTCGGTTTCAGAGTCGACCGGCCGCGCCAGATTATAACGGCGGTTCAACCACTGCGCGACCGTGCGGCGAAATACGTCGGTGCCCTTGTTGGCTGGATAGCGGCCGAACTCATTGAAATGGGCGCTGAGCTCCGGGCCGACGAAAGCGGGGATCGGATGCTGCGGTTCCCCGACCGACAGGTTGATCGGCGGCTTACCCGGCTCGATGCCGGCGATGAGCTCGTTCAGCCGCACGAACGGCGAGCGTCCCTCGACCGCGGGGGCAGGATTGTTGGAAGGCTCGCGCTTGGCGGTCGTCATCGGCATGCGGTTACACGAACAGACGCAAAGGCCTGCGGCACATCGTTCGATAAAATAGATATGGCTAGGTTAAGACCCAATTAACCATCGGCGCGGAAACGGCGGCCGGTCGAGCTGGTGTTAAAGAGCCGCCCCCCTGGCGCACGTCACCGAGGGATGCAAATCGGCGAACCCATCAAGTTTTCGTACTGGGGCCTGACCTTCGCGACGGTCTCATTAATCGGCACCAGCACCCCCTGATCGATGCTTTCGCGCAAAACTACCGCCGCCTCGCCATCCGATCTGGTCATGAAGAACTAATGGAGAGGCCCCCGGCTCTCATGAGCCGGGGGCCTCAACGGAAGGGACAGTGCCGGGTTTCCGCCCCTACCGCTAGCGTGTTACTGGACAGCCTCGCCGTGCAACGCAAGATCGAGACCTTCGCGTTCCACCTCGTCGGTGACACGCACGCCAATGATCGCGTCAATGATCTTGAGAATGATCAGCGAGACGATGGCGTCGTAGGCTATAACGATCACGATGCCTTTGATCTGATTGATCATCTGGCCCGGGTTGCCTTCGATAAGGCCAGCGGTGCCGCCATACTCGGCGATTGCAAATACGCCGGTGAGCAGCGCGCCGACCATGCCGCCGACCGCGTGGACGCCAAAGCAATCAAGCGCGTCATCCACGCCGTGCATCTTTTTCAGGCCGGTGACGCCCCAATAGCAGAAGACGCCAGCGGCGACGCCGATGACCATCGAGCCGATCGGACCGACATAACCCGAGGCCGGAGTGATGGCGACGAGGCCAGCGACCGCGCCGGAGGCGATACCAATGACGGTCGCCTTGCCGCGATGGGCCCATTCCACCAGCATCCAGGTGAAGGCGGCGACGGCGGTGGCGATCTGCGTCACGGCCATTGCCATGCCAGCCTGCATGCCCGCGCTGACCGCCGAACCAGCGTTGAAGCCGAACCAGCCGACCCAAAGTAGGGCGGCGCCGATGAAAGTGAGCACCATGTTGTGTGCCGGTCCGGTGTCCTTGCGCTTGCCGAGGACGATGGCGCACATTAAACCGGCGACGCCCGCGTTGATGTGTACGACCGTGCCGCCGGCGAAGTCGAGCACCTTAAACATCGCGTCGTTGTTGCCGTTGGACATGAACCCGTCGGCGCCCCAGACCCAGTGCGCAATCGGCGCGTAGACGAGGATTGCCCACAGTCCCATGAACCATAGCATCGCCGAGAACTTCATGCGCTCGGCGAAGGCGCCAGCGATCAGCGCGGGAGTGATGATCGCAAAAGTCATCTGGAAACACATGTACACGGTTTCAGGAATCGTCACGGCGAGACTGTTCGGATTACCGATGCCGGTGGAGATGTCACTCAAGATGCCTTGTAAGAAGACGCGACTGAGTCCGCCGATAAAGGGCGAGCCAGGGGTGAACGCCAGGCTGTAGGTGAGTATCGAGTAGACGATCGTCACCAGACAGGTCACGGCGAAGCTCGTCATCACCGTGTCGCCGACGTTCTTCTTGCGCACCATGCCGGCGTAGAAGAGGCCTAGGCCAGGGATGGTCATCATCAGAACTAGCGCGACCGAGGTGAGCATCCACGCGGTATCGCCCGAGTTAGGCGTACATTTCTCGAGTACCGCCTTCTTTGGATCCGGATCGTTGACGCATGCCGGCGGCGGCGCAGCCGGGGTCGCTGGTGCTGCGGCAGCGGGAGCTGCGGGCGCTGCCCCGGGCGCAGGTTGAGCATAGGAGGCGTCGAAGGCTGCCACGCTCAAAAACACGCTGAGGACAACCCCGAAGGCGAGAGCCAAGCGTCCCGCACGGGGGGATTTCATTAACGTCATGGTCTTACTCCTGTCCGTATTGTTTGCGGTGCGGGTCACTAGATCGCCGCCGCGTCGGTTTCGCCGGTGCGGATCCGCACGGCATGATCCAGAGCGAAGACGAAGATCTTGCCATCGCCGATTTGGCCGGTTTTGGCGGCTCCCGCGATGGCGCCGATAACCTTGTCGACCTGGTTGGAGGGCACCGCCACTTCCAATTTGACTTTTGGCAGGAAGCTCACAGCATATTCGGCCCCACGGTAGATTTCCGTGTGTCCCTTTTGACGCCCGTAGCCCTTGACCTCTGTGACAGTCAGCCCCTGCACCCCGATCGAGGTCAGGGCGTCGCGGACCTCGTCGAGTTTGAAAGGCTTGATAATGGCCATGACGATTTTCATGGATCGATCCCCGCTTGAGCCCGTTTTCTCCGTTACGCAGTGCGGGCGGGTTCACTGAGCCAGACCCCGCAAAGACACTTCGCGGGGCAGACCGAACCAATAGAATCAAACAGCGTGCCAGATGCCGGAATGCGGCCTATCCTGCGGAATTCATGAACGAATTTTTGCGCCTAAGGCAGGGGTTGGATGAGTTTCGAGGACGCGCGCCCAAACTCGCGGCAACGCACAAAATGGCTGCATAAAAATTAGGCGGCGCTCGTTCGAGCTACTGCAAGGCCTCGCCATGTTGGGTGACGTCGAGCCCCATGACCTCGTCTTCGTGGCGCACGCGTAGGGGGACGATGGCGCCAATGATCTTTAGCACGACGTAAGTGAGCGTACCCGACCACAGCAAGGTCGCGACGATTCCGCAGAGCTGAGCCAGCACCTGATGAGGATTGCCTTCCAGCAGTCCGGACACGCCGCGGGGCGTTTCGGGAGTGGCCGACAAAGCGCCGACCGCGAGCACGCCGGCGAGGAAAGTTCCGGTAAGGCCGCCGACTCCATGTACGCCAAACACATCGAGCGAGTCGTCGTAGCCCAGTCTGAGCTTGAGCCAGGTGCAGGCCCAGAAGCAGATGCCGCCGGCGATCACACCGATCAGCACGCCTTGCATAGGCAGTACGAACCCAGAAGCGGGCGTGATGGTGCCGAGACCCGCCACAGCGCCGGAGATCATCCCGAGCACCGACGGCTTGCCACGCGTCGACCATTCCAGCGCCATCCAGGTGAAAGCGCCGGCGCTGGCGGCGAGATGCGTCGAGGTGATGGCCATCGCGGCCCGTGCATTGGCGCCCAAAGCGGAGCCGCCATTGAAGCCGAACCAGCCGACAAATCGTAGGGCGCAAGATTCTCGGTGCCGTAACCGCGCCGCTTGCCGACCACGTAGGCCGCGACGAGGCCGGCGATGCCGGCGTTTAGATGCACCACCAAGCCTCCGGCGAAATCGATCACACCATAGGTGCCTAGGAAACCGCCGCCCCAGACCCAATGGGCGATAGGCACGTAGACCAGCAGCAACCAAAAAGCGCAGAACAACAAGAACGCGGAAAAACGCAAACGATCCGCGACTGAGCCTGCAACCAACGCAACGGTGATGACCGCGAAGGTCATCTGGTAGACCATGAAAAGGCTTTCCGGAATGGTCTTGGCCAAAGGCGAAATGGAATCGAGCGTCATACCGTAAAGGAACATGCGTTCGAGTGTGCCGATATAGACACCGTTGCCGGTGAAAGTGAGCGAGTAGCCGACGATCGCCCACAAGACCGACACCAAGAAAGTGGCGGCCATACACTGCGCCATGGTGGCGAGCACGTTCTTCTTGCGCACCATGCCGGCGTAAAAGAGCGCCAATCCAGGGATCGTCATCATCAGCACTAGGCTGGTGGCGCCGATCATCCAGGCGGTGTCGGCGGCGTCGATCTTGGCGGATTGCGCAAATGCAGGCGATGAAATCAGCGCCGTCGAGGTTGCGATCGCGGCCACGGATAGGCGGAATGGCGCCCCTGTCATTACAAATCCCCCGGCTCTTGTTTGGAAGCTAAAGCGCGTCGGCGTCGGTCTCGCCGGTGCGGATGCGCACGGCTTGTTCGACCGGCGTGACGAAGATTTTCCCGTCACCGATCTGTCCGGTCTTGGCGGCCGATGCGATCGCCTCCATCGCGCGCTCGAGTTGCTCGGTGGCGACCGCGACTTCAATCCGCACTTTGGGCAGGAAATTCACGGCGTATTCGGCGCCGCGATAAATTTCCATGTGCCCCTTCTGCCGTCCGTAGCCCTTCACTTCGCACACCGTCATGCCGTGGACGCCGATACGGCTAAGAGCGTCGCGCACCTCGTCAAGCTTGAACGGTTTGATGACTGCAATGACCATTTTCATGATTTTCCTTCCCGGCGGCATCGTTGCCCGGCTCACCGAACCGGGGCCGGGCGGCTCGGATTGTCACGCGCGTGGGGCGACCAAAATCCCGGTGGCGTCGGACGGCCCCTATGGCGCAGCCTACCGGCCGGCGGCACAAAAATTAAGCGGCTTTCTTGCTGCATCCAAAGGCAATCGTCACGAAAAACGGCACTTCCCGGCAAATTCGCTGTCCTAATTGCCGGCTGCTGCGCCCAGATCTCGGATAACACCGGCAAATTGGACCTACGGTTCACGCCGCTCGCGCACCAAGCCTTCTTGCGCCACCGAGGCGACCAGCGTGCCATCACGCTTGAATATAAGTCCGCGCGAGAAGCCGCGAGAGCCTCGTAGATTGGGGCTATCCTGCGCATAAAGCAGCCAATCGTCGGCGCGGAACGGCCGGTGCAACCACAGTGCATGATCGAGGCTCGCCCCCATGAATTGCTTTTCAAACAGCGTATGGCCGTGCGGAATCAGCGCGGTGTCGAGCAGTGTCATGTCGGAGGCGTATGCCAGCACGCACTGATGCAATGCTGGATCGTCGGGTAGCTGGCCGGTGGTCTTGATCCACATGTGGAATTTGCCGTCGGGATATTTTTTGCCGAGATAGCGATCGAACTCCACCGGCCGTAGTTCGATCGGACGCTCGCGTTCGTAGTAGCGGCGCACCGGATCGGGCATTGAGGGCAAAATCTTGTCGCGCACTTCGGATTCGCTCGGCAGTTTTTCCGGAGCAGGAACTTCCGGCATCTTGGCCTGGTGTGCGAGGCCAGGTTCGTCAGCGTGGAACGATACCAGCATGGAGAAAATTGGGTGGCCGTGTTGGCGCGCAGTAACGCGCCGCGTGGTGAAACTCTTGCCGTCCCTAATGCGGTCCACGTCGTAGATGATCGGTACCCTGGGATCGCCCGGCAGCAGGAAGTAGGCGTGCATGGAATGCGGGGGCCGGGTGACGTCGACCGTGCGCACCGCGGCGACTAGCGCCTGGCCGATCACCTGGCCGCCGAACACGCGCTGCCAGCCTACTTGCGGCGAGCGGCCGCGGAACAGATTTACCTCCAGCGGCTCGAGATCAAGAATTTCGAGTAGATCCTGGACGGCGGAAGTCATGGGGCGGGCCAGCGGACCCCAATCTGCTATGCTGAGCCTCGTTTGACAAGGAAGCGGGATGACGAAAGCGCTGAAAAATCAAAATAAAACTGACCTCGTGATTGGCGGGGCGGGCTTTGCCGGCCTAGCGTTGGCCATAGCGGTGCGCCAAGGTCTGGGCGAGGCCTTCGCGGTGACCGTGGTCGACCCGACGCTCGCCGCTGCCCAGTCCGAGGACCCGCGCGCCTCGGCGATCGCGGCCGCTGCGCGCCGGCTCTTCGAGGCCATCGCGGTGTGGGGGGCGGTCGCCGACGAGGCGCAGCCGATCCTCGACATGGTAATCACCGACTCCAAGCTCGACGACGCGGTGCGACCGACCTTCCTCACCTTTGGCGGCGACGTCGAGCCGGGCGAGCCGTTCGCGCACATGGTGGAGAACCGGCATCTGGTCGATGCGCTCGCCGCCAGGGCCAAGGAACTCGGCATCGGCTTGCGCGCAAGCGCGGTCGCCGGATTCGAAAAAGGCTTCCATGCGAGCGAAGTGGAGCTCGCTGACGGCGAACGAATTTCCGCGCGCCTGCTGGTGGCTGCCGACGGCGCGAAATCGAAAATCCGCGATCAAGCCGGCATCGCTACACACGGCTGGAACTACGACCAATCGGCGATCGTGACGACGGTCGCGCACGAGCGCGATCATAACGGCCGCGCCGAAGAACATTTCCTGCCGGCTGGCCCGTTCGCGATTCTGCCGCTAAAGGGCAAACGCTCGTCGATCGTATGGACGGAAGAAGCGCGCGAGGCGGCGCGCATCGTAGCGCTGTCCGATGCGGAATTCCACGAGGAGCTGGAGAGGCGCTTCGGTTTGCATCTCGGTGATCTCCAGGTGGTCGGCGCACGCCGCGCTTTCCCGCTCGGACTGTTCACGGCACGCTCGTTCATCGGCGAGCGACTGGCTCTGATCGGCGACGCCGCCCACGTCATCCACCCGATCGCCGGGCAAGGGTTGAACATGGGGTTACGCGACGTCGCTGCACTGGCGGAAGCGATTGTCGATGCAGCGCGGCTCGGCCTCGATATCGGTTCGCCCGGGGTGCTGGAGCGTTATCAGCGCTGGCGCCGCTTTGACACAATGACGATGGGTATCGCCACCGATGGCTTGAATCGCTTGTTCTCCAATCATAGTGACGTGCTGCGGCTGGTTCGTGATCTCGGACTTGGGATGGTCGAGCGCATGCCTTTCCTCAAGCTGCTCTTCATCCGCGAGGCTGCGGGCTTTACCGGAGACGTGCCGAAGCTACTGCGCGGCGAGGCGCTTTAGGTCAGCTTGATGCTGCCGACGTGATCGTGGAAAGCGCTGCGCTTGGCGATGGCATCATACCAGCGGTCGAGGTGCGGCATGGCAGGGCGCTCTGGCACCAACTGGCGGTAGCGGTAGCACATCACGCCGACCGGAATGTCGCCGTAGGAGAATGTTGGGCCGGCGACGTAAGCTGCTTTCGCGAGCTGTGCGTCGAGGATTTGCATCGCTGCGATGGTTCTTTCCTGTGAGGTCTTGATCGCCGATTGATCGCGCTTTTCCGGCGGCGTGCGGATCAGCCCCCAGAATGCCGGCGTGATCGCGGGGCCCACCACCGACAACTGCCAGTCCATCCACTGGCTGGCGAGCGCGCGCTGCTTCGCATCCTTTGGCTCCAGCACGCCGTTCTTGTCGTACTTGCCGGCTAGGTAGCGCACTATCGAATTCGATTCCCAGAGTAGGAAGCCATCCTCTTCCTCCAGCGTCGGCACCATTCCGTTCGGATTCATCGCCAGATAGCTCGGCTCCTTGTTCTTGCCGAAGGCGCCCCCGATGTCGATGCGCGTGCACTCCAGTTCCAACTCGCCCACCGCCCACATCGCCTTCTGCACATTGGATGAACTGTTGCGGCCCCAGATCTTGATCATGGCGGGTTCCTTCCCTGATTTTCTTTTGTTGCTTACGCCGCAAAGCGCGAATTATTCCAGCCGCCGCGCTTCTTCCGGGAGCATGATTGGGATGCCGTCGCGTATCGGATAGGCGAGCTTGGCCTTGCGCGAGATCAGCTCTTGCTTGGCGGCATCGTATTCCAGTGGTCCCTTGGTGACGGGACAGACCAGGATTTCTAAGAGTTTAGGATCCACGCTGTCGACGGGCCGGTCAGTGGGAGGTGTGGTGGGCATGGGTGCCTCCGGCAAGTTTGCCGCCTTATAGCATTGCGGACCGGGTCGCGGCCAACCTGGGGCTTTCGAACACGAAGCGTTGAGTCGGATGCGAACCTCCCGGCAGTCTGTGAACAGCGTCCACAAGACGCCAGTCTCTTACTGCAACTGTGGCTCGCCTTCGGTGTTCTTCTTGGCGAGCTCGATCTCGGTGATCGCGACCAGCAGTTCGGCCCGCGTTTTTAGGTCGGGAGCCTCCAAGAGCGCCTGCTTTTCGGCCGGACCGTAAGGCGACATCATCGACAACGCATTGACCAGCGCCTCGTTCGGCGCCTTGTCGATCCCTTCCCAATCGGCCTGCAAGTTGTTCGCCTTCATGAAATTACGCAGCGCGTTAAGCACCGCCTCACGGTCAACCAAGACTTCGCCCTTGCGCGCGATGAAATCGTCGGCGAACGGCGCGTAGGTGACGCGGCATTGCCGATATTCGGTCTTCACGTCCAGCTCTTGTTCGACGCGGAAGCGTGCGACGCCGGTGAGCTCGATCAGATAGCGTCCATCGCCGCTTTCGGCGAGTTGGGTGATGCGGCCGATGCAGCCGACCCTGAACAGGGATGGCTTGAGAGCCGCGCCAGTGTGAGCGACGTCGGGCTGGATCATGCCAATCAGCCGGTGACCGTCGCGTAGTGCGTCGTCGATCATCGCTACGTAACGCGGCTCGAAGATATTGAGCGGCATCTGCCCACGCGGCAGCAGCAAGGCGCCCGGCAACGGGAAGACCGGGATGACTTGGGGCAGATCGACCGCCCCGCGATATCGGGCGTTCATCGGCATTGCACGTAACTCCGCAAGGGCGGTGCCGTCCCGGCCCAAACGTCAGGAAAACAAAATCGACGATAACCGCTTACGACCTTCTACCGTCGCAGGATCGGTAAAACCCCAGGCCTCGAAGAATTGCACGAGTTGCTTGCGCGCACCGTCGTCATTCCACTTTCGATCCCGCTTGACGATCTCAAGCAGATGGTTGGCAGCTTCGTTGCGCTTGCCCTTGGCGTTGAGCGCGGTGGCGAGATCGAAGCGTGCCTGGTGATCGAGCGGATTGGCGGCAACTTTTCTTTCCAGTTCGTCGATCGGCCCGACCGCTTTCGCCTGCTCGGCGACCTCGAGGGCGGCGCGCGCGGCGGCAACCGCCGTCTCATTGCGCTTGCCCTCCGGCACCATGGCGAGCGTCTGCTTGGCCTGCTCTAGTGCGCCGGTCAGAACGTAACAGCGCGCGAGGCCGGCGAGTGCTGCGACGTTGCCGCTGTCCTGCGTCAGGAGTTGTCCGTAGAGGTTCGCCGCCCCGGCGGTGTCGCCCGCAGCGAGTGCCTCGTCGGCCGCCTTCATCAAGTCCCTTTCCTCGGCGCCAACCGCGCCTTTGGTCAGCCGCTCGAGGAAGGCCATCACCTGGCTCTCGGGCAGCGCGCCCATGAAGCCGTCGACCGGCTGGCCGTTGGAGAACGCAATCACCGCCGGGATCGACTGAATGCCCATCTGGCCGGGGATCGCCGGATGCTCGTCGATGTTCATCTTGGCGAGCTTGACCTTACCCTTGGCGGACTTCACCGCCTTTTCCAGGATCGGCGTGAGCTGCTTGCAGGGACCGCACCAGGGCGCCCAGAAATCAACCAGCACCGGCTGTTTCTTGGATGCCTCAATAACGTCCTTGATGAAGCCTTGCGTAGTGGTCTCCTTCACCACGCTTTCGGCCGCCGCCATCGTTCCCCCGCCGTTTTGCAGCATGTTTCTTCGCCTATTTCAGGTTCCATGCCGGCTTAAATGGTCATCCGGCGCGTGATTGCAATCGGGTCAGGAGCTGCCCAAGGGGCGGCCGGATACCCGCTCGATGCGGGGAACATGCCCGGTCGAATGCAGAAATTTCAGCAGGTCGCCGCGCTTGATCGAGGTGGTCATCGTGTTGATCAGCGGATGATAGTTCAGCGTCTCATGTTCCATCATCGGCGTGTCGAGCACGATGGTGACGCGCCCTTGCGTGTCGTTGATGGCGCCGAATGGCGTCACCGCGCCGGGCTCGACGCCGAGGACTTCGCGCAGAAGATTGGACGAGCCGAATGAAAAACGCCCGCTGGCGCCGAGCCGCCGATGCAGACCTTTGAGTTCAATGTCGGCGTCCTCCAGTGCCACCACGAGGTAAAGTTCGTATTTCTTGTCACGCAAAAAAAGGTTCTTGGTATGGCCCCCTGGAATCTGTCCGCGCAGGACGCGTGACTGCTCGACGGTGAAAAGCGGCGGGTGCTTCACGGTTTTGTACACAATGCCGAGGGCATCAAGGGCCGCAAAGAATTGGTCGGGGGTAACGGGCATGAACGTTGGCGGGCTATCCGATGTAATTATGATCCGCAACGGATGAGGCTCAAATGAAGCGCATAACATATGCGGGCACCATGCTGCTTGCCGCGAGGGTTTCGGCCGCACCGCCCGCGCAGGTCTCCCGGCGTGGTTAAAAGGCCGGATTTTACGGTGGTTGCAATTGGGCCGCTGTTTTGGCTATAGGAGCGTCTAAATATCTCTCGAATGCGGGTGTAGCTCAGGGGTAGAGCACGACCTTGCCAAGGTCGGGGTCGAGGGTTCGAATCCCTTCGCCCGCTCCAATATTTAGCATTTAGCTGCCTTTCCCAAAGGTTGAAAAATGCCGCGGGAAACGCCCGGATCACAACGGCGCGACAGGGCAAGGCGTCAAGCGCTCGCGAGTGAGGCGATAGCGAGTTTTCGTAACGAACGACCATGATACAGTATCCTAGGCCCGCCACTGCGACCTTCATCGGCGCCGCCGGCAACAAACTCGTCGCCGACGTGTTTGGCGACAGCGGCTCTCCTGTGTTGTTGCTGCATGGCGGTGGTCAGACCCGCCACGCTTGGTACAAAACAGCGGAACAGATCGCGCGCAAAGGTCATACAGCTTATGCGCTCGATCAACGGGGTCATGGAGACTCCGACTGGGTCGCGAACGGCGCCTACGAGTTCTCGGATTACGCCGCCGACGCTAAGGTCGTCGCGGCGGAACTCACGCGCCGCTCGGGCACAAAGCCGATGATAATTGGTGCGTCTCTCGGCGGCATTGCTGCGCTTCTCGCTGAAGGCGAGTCCGAACACGACAAAGGCGCTAACGTCTTCTCCGCGCTCGTGCTTGTCGACATCACCCCGCGCGTGGAGCAAACCGGTGTTGCAAAGGTTCTCGGCTTTATGCGCGCGCATGCCAAGGATGGATTCGCGTCGATTGGCGAGGCCGCGCAAGCGGTAGCCGAATATCTTCCGCAGCGGCCGCGACCGAAGAGCAATGACGGACTGAAGAAGAATCTCCGCTTATCGCCCGATGGTCGCTGGCGTTGGCACTGGGACCCGCGTTTCCTCGATGGGCCGCGCGCAGCCGGAGCGGACCGTCGTGCGCTCGAATCGGCGCTGATCGAGGCGGCGCGTAGGATTCAGATCCCCGCCCTGCTGGTGCGCGGCGCATCCTCCGAGCTCGTGAGGGAGGCGCATGCCAAAGAATTTCTCGAGCTCGTACCGCACGCCGATTACGTCGATGTCAGTGGTGCGCGGCATATGGTGGCGGGCGACCGCAACGACCACTTCTCCGCCGCCGTCCTTTCTTTCATCGGACGGTTGTCAACACATGACACTCCCGTGACCTCCCGCGCGACACACACCTGACTCCGGCAACCGATCTGGAATCTGATGATCCTTAGCCGAACAGGACGTTGTCCGTAAGATCGACCAATTTGGGGGAGAAGTCGCCGATCAATATTTGCGTCGGAGTTGACGCTTTCTCTCCTTTATCGACAAACAATAAATAGCCTCGGCTCAGAGTTCCTGCCGCGTCGGCCTGAACAAGATTTCGTTGATATCAACATCGTCCGGCTGGCTTATGGCGAAGGCGACCGCGCGCGCGAAGGAATCGGCAGGAATAGCGAATTCCTCATAAAACTTGTGGAAACTCTCGGAGAGGTCCGCTTCGGTGATACTGTTCGGCAGTTCAGTCGCGATTGCGCCCGGCGAGATTACTGTCGTGCGGATATTGTAGGGCTTTACTTCTTGGCGCAGACCTTCGGATAGCGCGCGCACGGCGTGCTTGGTCGCCGCATAGACCGCGCCGCCGGCGCGCACCTTATGACCGGCCACCGATGAGACATTAATGAAATGCCCGGCTTTCCGCTGCTTCATGTAAGGCAGCGCGGCGGCGATGCCGTACAGCACGCCCTTTATGTTTACATCGATCATTCGATCCCAGTCGTCGATCTTGAGACGTTCCAGCGGCGACTGCGGCATCAGCCCGGCATTGTTGAACATCACGTCAATGCGCCCATGCGATTGCACCGCACGGTCGACGAGCCGCCTAACTTGTTCGCACTTCGTTACGTCGGTCTGCACGACGGCATCGCCGGCTAAGAACAGCTCCTTGGCGAGCGCCTGGAGCCTGTCGAGGCGCCGTGCTCCCAGCACCAGCTTGGCACCCTCGCGGGCAAGATGACGCGCCGTCGCTTCTCCAAGCCCGCTGCTTGCTCCAGTGATGACAACTACCTTGTCCTTGATGCCGTTTGTCATGGCTTTTCCTTTTCAGAAGGCGCGCTTGGAGGCGGCTCCGCTTTCGTGCCTCGTATGTTGACAAAGACGTGGTAGATGACGGCATCCCAGGCGTTGTGAATGCCGATGAAAAGCAACAACAACGTCGCAGCGCCAACGCCAAAGAGAGCCTCGCGCGTGTGGGCATGAACCGTGAACGACGATAGCGCCAGCATTGCGTATGCCGCCAACGGCAGCACAAGATGAAACAACCAGTCCTCGAACACTGGTTGGTATGAGGTTTGTGCTCGCATGCGCCGAGCCACGATCAGCGCGTACACCACCCCACTAAGGCCAATGAGGCCCCAAACCGCTGCGGCGAGCGTGATCGCTTGCCACGGAACGCGCTGAAGCGCTGACAAGAGGAGGGCGGTGCCAAAGTGAACGATCGTCGGTGTCGCAAACGCAGCGCCGGTCTCGGCCACACGCGACGGCGGTCTCTCGGCGATAAGCGTCAAGACGACGAACTGCAAACCGATCAACGCGCCCGCGGCCGAGCCGACGATCACATAGAAGCTATCCCATGCGTTGAGCTCTGACATGACGCTCACGCCCCGAACCGTTCGAACCGGTATGCCAGTTCCGGGCCTTCTCCTGCCTCGTAGGCGAGCTGGCCCATGAACAGCGCGAACGGTTCGGTATATCGGGCGATCCGTAAGGCTCCCGCGTCGACCGGCGCGAACCCCACGTCGCGGATCAGCTCGGCGGCAATCTTTTTGCTACGTGCATCATCGCCGCAGTAGACAAGGCTAGGCCTGTTTGGTTTCCGCCGAGCCTCGTAGACGCCAAAAAACACTTCGCTCGGCACCGTGTTGAACGCACAGACAACCCGCGCGTTGGGCAGCTTCTTTGCTAGTTCCTCCGCGCCCGATGAGGTGTGGCCGATTACGAGGCCGGTATTGTCGGCATTCATCGGCAGCGAGCAAGTGACGATCACCTTACCCGAAAGGTCGCCTGCCTGATTCAAGACGTCGTCCATGCGCAGCCAATGCGCGGCGAGCAGAAGAGCATCCGCATCCCGCACGGCCTCACGCGGCGTGCCCGCGCGTGCATTTACCCCAGCCTCCTTCGAGAGCCTTTTCAGTTTCTCCTGATGGCGGGTGTAACTGAAAACGACCTGATGACCGGCGCGCGCGAACAGCGTCCCGAGTTTGCCACCCATCAACCCCGAACCGAGAATCCCAATTCGCACCGAGCTCTCCTCCTAGCGCCCGACCCTTGCCTGCAGGCTCGGAGGATACCGATCCCCCTGCACGTCGATTTTGGAGACAGCGCTCGCGATGTTGCGCAAATCATCGGGCGTAAGCTGAATGCTGGCCGCGCCGATGTTCTCCTCCAGCCGATGTAGCTTGGTGGTGCCCGGTATCGGCACGATCCAAGGTTTCTGCGCGAGAAGCCACGCGAGCGCGATTTGAGCAGGCGTTGCTTTTTTCTGCGCTGCAATGCGCCCGAGAAGATTGACCAGGACCTGATTTGTCTTCCGTGCTTCCGGCGAAAAGCGCGGGACGATGTTCCGGAAGTCCGTGCTGTCGAATTTCGTATTCTCGGTGATTGTCCCAGTTAGAAAGCCCTTGCCCAGCGGACTGAAGGGAACGAACCCAATCCCAAGTTGCTCCAGTGTAGGCAGAATCTCCTTCTCGGGCTCTCGCCACCAGAGCGAATACTCGCTCTGCAATGCACTAACCGGCTGGACCGCGTGCGCCTTGCGGATCGTCTGTACACTAGCTTCGGAGAGACCGAAGTGCTTGACCTTGCCTTCCTTGATCAGGTCCTTCACCGTACTAGCAACATCCTCGATTGGAACCTTCGGATCGACGCGATGCTGATAAAAGAGGTCGATGTGGTCCGTCTTGAGCCGCTTGAGCGAGGCGTCGGCCACCTCCCTGATGCGTTCCGGCCGGCTATCCAGGCCATCTGTTGAGTCTCCGCCCTCGAAACCGAACTTGGTGGCGATGACGACCCGCTCGCGCACTGGCGTGAGAGCTTCGCCGACAAGTTCCTCGTTCGTGAACGGGCCATACGCTTCGGCGGTGTCAAAGAAAGTCACACCACGCTCGATGGCCGCCCGGATAAGGTTAATTGCTTCCCGCTTGTCCGCAGCCGGACCGTAGCCATAGCTGAGGCCCATGCAGCCAAAGCCGAGAGCCGAGACCTGCAAGCCGCGTTTTCCGAGTTGTCGTCTTTGCATTTTTCACTCCTGCGTTTGCGTGGACTGGGACCATTCGTTCGTGATCAGCGCCGGTATTGTTCATCGCTGACCTGCTCCATCCAGTCGACGACCTTGCCGTTGAGTGCCTCTGCGATGGCGATGTGCGTCAAGGCCGTCGTCGCTGTCGCGCCATGCCAGTGCTTCTCGCCAGGCGAAAACCAAACGACATCGCCAGGGTGGATTTCCTCGACGGAGCCGCCCTCACGCTGGACCCAGCCGCAGCCGGAAGTCACTATGAGGGTTTGGCCAAGGGGATGCGTGTGCCAAGCCGTGCGCGCGCCGGGTTCGAATGTGACGATTGCGCCGCCAACGCGCGCTGGACTGCCTCGCTGGAACGACGAGTCGATTCGCACGCTGCCGGTAAACCAGTCCGCTGGCCCCCTCCCGGAGGGCTGTGAGCCGCTTCGTTTGATTTCCATCCCACTCCTCCTCGTATGAGCCAGGGTGCGCTGACAGCTGGACAACGGCAATAATTGGTCTGCGCAATCGTTCTGATTAGTCGCTAAAATGTGCATGAACTCATGAGCGGAACCCATAAATGCTGAGGCGAGAACTGGGTGACCTTCTGGCCTTCCTGGCCGTGGCGAAAGAACGCAGCTTTACGCGGGCCGCAGCGAAGCTTGGCGTTTCGCAATCGGCGCTCAGTCACACGATCCGTGAACTCGAAGAGAGGCTCGGCATTCGGCTGTTGACCCGCACTACACGCAGCGTCGCACCGACCCACGCCGGCGAACGCTTGCTCAGCACCATCGGTCCACTACTGGAAGAGATCGAAGCGGAGTTGGTATCGCTCAGCGAGTTGCGGGAAAAGCCAGCCGGCAACATTCGCATCACGACGGGAGAGCACGCGGCGGAGGCGGTCCTGTGGCCCGCTTTGGCCAAGTTCCTTCCAGCATACCCGGACATCAACGTGGAGTTGATCATCGATTACGGCCTGACCGACATCGTTGCGGAACGTTACGACGCGGGCGTTCGGCTCGGCGAACAGATCGCGAAGGACATGATCGCCGTGCGCATCGGGCCTGACATGCGGATGGCGGTTGTCGGGGCGCCCTCCTATTTCGCAAGACACCCACGACCGAAGTGGCCACAGGACCTGACGGCTCACCGCTGCATCAATCTGCGCTTGCCGACCTATGGGGGCGTGTACGCCTGGGAGTTCGAGAAGAATGGCCGGGAAATGAGGGTACATGTCGAAGGGCAGTTGGTATTCAACAACATTGCCCTGAGACTCGAGGCTGTACTGGCTGGCTGCGGCCTAGCGTATCTACCCGAGGATCGCGTGCAACGCCACCTCTCGGGCGGACGCCTGATCCGGGTACTTGCGGACTGGTGCCCGAAGTTCTCAGGCTATCACCTGTACTATCCGAGCCGACGACAAGCTACGCCGGCATTTGCGCTGCTCGTCAATGCGTTGCGTTACCGGCGATGAGAAGTATTCATCACTGCGCAGACATCCGCTACAGGCCGCCGCACGAGCCAACGCCACTGCACTCCACCGCTATTCGGCCCGAAAGCGGCTGTAAACTACGAAACTCGGTACGACGGTGTCACCGGAGGAAGTCATGAGAGTGCATGCAACGCTGCGCACAGCGGTACGATATGCCGCCGCCCTATCAATGGGAATGATTCTTTTTTGCGGAGAGTCCTTTCCTGAAGATCAGTTGAGCGCCAGCTCAACAATAGGTGGGTGTCGTAACTATATTTCCAGCTCAAAAAATGATCTTTTCTTGCAAGGATATTGCGCCGGCGCGGTAGAAGCACTTGTGGAATTTGCTGCAGGAGCATGCGCGCCGAAAGGCGCAACCAACATGCAAAGCGTCCGGATCGTCTTACAATACATCGACGCCCGACCAGCTCGCATGCATGAGAATTTCAACAAGATAGCGGCCGATGCGCTTAGACATACTTGGCCATGTAGCAACTGAGACGAGAACGGGACCCAGGAGCCTGCTGCTGTCCAGAACCCGTTCTCCCAACAACAGACGCCGACTCATTCCGGAATGCAAAAATTACTTAAGCGGCTCTTCGCCGTGGAGGCTCGAGCGAACATCATGGTGATCCGGCCCGACCAAATCGGACCTTCGGCTAGCGAGCCTAATTTAATCCTTAATCGCTAAGGGCCGTAGCTTCAGCGAAAGCAGGCTTTTCAATACCCCGCCGCCAACGCGCCCCGGGTGCGCGTGTCGGCAACGCCGACATAGCCGTCCAGCGTTACCAGGATGGAATTCACGGAACCAAATGGCTGCGTCGGCACGATCGTGTGGCCTCGTGCCTTCAGCGCATCGAGCAGTTCAGGCGCGAAGCCGGTTTCGACATAGACTTCGTCGGGCTGCCATTGATGATGCAGGCGCGGCGCGGTTACTGCCTTGTCGAGCGGCATGCGAAAGTCGATCACATTCACGATCACCTGCAGCACCGCAGAAATAATACGGCTGCCACCGGGGGAGCCGGTGATCAGGAACGGCTTGCCGTCTTTAAACACGATGGTCGGCGTCATCGACGAGAGCGGCCGCTTCCCCGGTGCTGGCAGATTGGCGTTGTAACCGATGAGGCCGTAAGCGTTGGCGGTACCCGGCTTGGAAATGAAATCGTCGAGCTCGTTATTGAGCAGCACGCCCGTACCGTCGGCGACTAACCCGAGGCCGTAGGAGAAATTCAGAGTGTAGGTGTTCGACACCGCGTTGCCGTCGCGGTCGATGACGGAAAAATGCGTGGTGTTCCTGCCTTCGACGTCGCTGGGCTTACCGGCGCGGATCTCGGCGGACGGCGTCGCGCGCTCGTTGATGTTGGCGCGCAGGCGCGCCGCGTATTTCTTCGACGCCAGCCCAAGCACGGGAATCTTCAGCGCATCCGGATCGCCCATGTAGACGGCGCGGTCGGCGTAGGCGCGCTTCATCGCCTCGATCAGATAATGCAGTGATTGCTCGCCGCGGCCGAGCTTGGCAAGATCGTAGCCCTCCAGGATGTTGAGCATTTCGATGAGGTGCACGCCGCCGGACGAGGGTGGCGGCACGGAAACGATGCCGAAACCGCGATAACTGCCGCGCACGACCGGCCGTTCGATGGCGCGATAATTCTTCAGATCCTCGGCGCTCATGATGCCGCCCGCGGCGCGCACCGCATCGGCGATCTGCCGGGCGGTACGTCCTTCGTAGAAACCCTGCGGGCCTTTTTCGGCAATAGCGCGCAGCGTATCAGCGAGATCGAACTGATAGAGCCGCTCGCCCTCGCGCAGCGGCTCGTCGCCATTGAAAAAGATCGAGGTTGTCGCGGGCCAGCGCGCCAACCGAGCTCGTGCGTCCGGCAGTGAGTCTGCAGTGTCATCCTCGACCGGAAAACCTTTCTGCGCGAGATCGAAGGCCGGCGCGATGAGGTCGGCGAGCGACAGCCGCCCCGAGCCGTATTTTTGCTGCGCCAGCGCCAAGCCGGCGACAGTGCCAGGCACACCGACCGCCAGCGCGGAATCTCGCGACTTCGCAGGATCGGGTTCGCCTTTGTTGTCGAGGAACATCGTTGCCGTCGCCGCTGCCGGCGCGGTCTCGCGATAGTCGATGGCGATATCCTGGTTGCCTTTGACGAGATGGATCAGCATGAAGCCGCCGCCGCCGATATTGCCGGCGCGCGGATAGGTGACCGCCAGCGCGAAACCGACCGCCACCGCCGCGTCCACCGCGTTGCCGCCGCGGTCAAGGATTTCGACGCCGATGCGGGCGGCGCGGCTTTCCTGCGCCACCACCATGCCGTTGTGGGCAGAGATCGGTACTGCCGGTGGAATAATCGACGCCCGCTCGAATGGTGCGACCTGAGCGAGGGCGCCCGCAACAAAGAGAAATGCAGTTGAAATGAGAGTGAAGAGGCGGCGCATATCTCTCTCTTCACTTCACCATGGAAAGGAACGAGGGGAGCTACCGCGCTTGGCCGTGATAGACCGTGTTGGGCCGCATGTCGGTCGCGCTAGCAACGCGGTTCGACATATTGAAAAAGCCCGCCACCGCCGAAATGTCCCAGATGTCGCGATCGGAAAGTCCAGCGCGGCGCAGCCGCTCGCGGTCGGTTTCCTCGACGCTCCACGGTTGCGCAGTGAGCTTGATCGCGAAGTCTAGCATGGCACGCTGGCGCTTATTCAACCGTGCGGCTCGGTAATTCATCACCATGTGCTCGCCGAGGAGCGGATCGTGTGAATATTGCCGCACCGCGGCGCCATGCGCAGTGAGACAGTAGTAGCAGCGGTTCTGCGAAGACACCGCGACGGCGATCATCTCGCGTTCGAGCTTCGATAGTCCGCTCTCGCCCAGCATCAGGTCGTTGTACATGGCGACAAAAGTTTCGAGCTTGGTCATGTCGAAGGAATAGGCAACCAGCACGTTGGGCACGAAGCCGAGTTTGTCCTGACATTTCTTGAAATAGGCAACCATGGCGGGCGATAGCTTCGCTGGCGGGAGGTTGAGCGCGATGATCGGTGCGTCGTCGGCCGCGGACGGCGTCGTTTTAATGGAGATGGTTTTGGTGGCGGATGCTTTGCTGCCCTTGATAACATGTAGCGTTGCCTTGCCGGCCGCTTTATGCGACTTGTTTCTCTTGTGCATTGCACGCATCTCGAACGGTTCCTCGATGACGTGAAGTCTACAAGGTTCTGTCAGCCGGCGATACGACCGGCGATCCTTGCTTTTGCCTTTCAGCTCAACATCTTAAGTTAAACCTTGGGAATGTTTCGCTAATGTTTCGCAGGCCGTCACGGCCGCGTCATCAAATGGTGGATTGTTCTCGACGGCTCGACCAGGAAGGTGAAGACTCGGCCTGTTTTCGACCGATACTCGCAACCACCGCAGAACGCCATGCCCGCCGAAATTTCCACCAACGAGCGCAACACAGCTGCCTGTGTTGTCATAGAGCAGGCAGGCGCTGCGCTCGCCAAGCGCCGCCCCGATATTCCGCCGACGTTCGTCGCGCAGCTTTATGGCCGCACCGCTGCGGAGGATGTGCTGTGCTATGGCGCCGCCGATCTCAGCGGTCTCGCCGAGCGGGCTTTCGATTTCCTGCGTGAACGTCAGCCAGGTGCGCCGAAAATCCGCTGCGAGAACGTAACGCTGAAAGAGTCGGGCGAGCGGAATCTTATCTCGGTGGTCGAAATCGCCAACGACGATATGCCGTTCCTGGTCGATTCGGCCATGGGCGAGCTCGGCGAGCGGCGGCTTAATGTGCAACTGGTGGCTCATCCGATATTTAGCGTGCGGCGTGACGGCAGCCGGCTGGTGGCGCTAGGCAATGCCGACGTTGCCGACACGACGCGCGAGAGCTTCATCCATTTTCATCTCAAGCCGATTGCGGAGGAGGCAGCTCGCGCCGACTTGGTGCGCGCGCTAGAAGGGGTGCTCGGTGAGGTGCGACTGGCCGTGCAGGACTGGCGACCGATGTTGGCGCGCGTCAACGACATTGTCGCCGACCTGAAAATCAATCCGCCGCCGCTGCCGGTGGATGAAATCGCCGAGGCAATCCAATTCCTGCAATGGCTATTGGCGGACAATTTTACTTTCCTCGGCGTTCGCTACTACCTATTCGACGGTCACTCGCTTCGACCGGATTTCGTCAGCGCGCTCGGTATTATGCGCTTGCACGAGCTGCGCGTGTTAAAGCAGGGCAATCAGCTGCTCGAATACACGCCGGAGATCATGGCGTTTCTGAAGGAACCGCGGCTCCTGATTATCGCCAAGGCCAACATCCGCGCCCGCGTGCATCGTCGCGTCTATCTCGACTACGTCGGCATCAAGCGCTTCGACGCCTCGGGAAATTTGGTTGGCGAACAGCGTATCATCGGCCTGTTCACCTCCACCGCCTACACGCGCACCGCGCACGCCATTCCCTATTTACGCCGCAAGATCGCTAGCGTCGAAGCGCGCGCCGGGTTCGATCCGAACGGGCATTCCGGCAAGGCGCTGACCAATGTACTCGAAACGTATCCGCGCGACGAGCTGTTCCAGACCGACGAAGATACGCTCTATAACTTCGCACTCGCCATCCTGCAGCTCGACGAACGGCCGCGAGTACGCGCGCTGGCGCGGCGCGACCGTTTCGACCGCTTCGTCTCGGTTATGGTTTTCGTGCCGCGCGAACGCTACGACAGCGATATCCGCACCAAGATCGGCGAATATCTGGCGAGCGCCTTCATCGGCCGCGTGTCGGCCTTCTATCCGTTCTTTCAGGAAGGTCCGCTGGTGCGCGTGCACTTCATCATCGGCCGTTCCGGTGGCCCGGCGCCCGCCGTTGATAGCGCCACGCTCGAGCGCGAGGTGGCGGCAATCGTGCGCTCATGGAAGGACGGGTTAGACGAAGCGCTGGCGCTGGCCAACCCGCCCGATAAAGCACGCGATCTGCTTGCCCGCTACCGTGAGGCATTCTCCGTCGGCTTCCAGGAATCCTATGCGCCTGCGGTCGCCGCAGGCGATATTCGCGTGGTCGAAAGCCTGAGCGAGCAACGGCCGCTGGGCGTCGATTTCCATCACCGCCTGGAAGAGGAGCAGCGCGCAGTCGGCCTGAAGGTCTGGAGCCTAGCACGCCCGCTGCCGCTGTCCGAGCGCGTGCCGGTCCTGGAAAACATGGGCTTCCGCGTGGTCGACGAGCGCACGTACCACCTCCTCCCGGAAGGCGAAGCCGCACACGAGGCCTGGTTGCACGACATGATGCTGGAGCGCGCCGATGGCGACGTGACCGAGCTCAATACCGGCAAGGCGCGGCTTGAGGCCGCCTTCCTTATGGTGATGCGCGGGGTTGCCGAGAATGACGGCTTTAACGCGCTCGCGCTCGCCGGCGGCCTGGCCTGGCGCGACGTGGCGCTGATCCGCGCTTTGTCACGTTTTCTGCGCCAGGTGCGCGTGCCCTATTCACAGGATTACATGTGGACGACGCTAACGAAACACGCCGCCATCGCCAGCATGATCATCGAGCTTTTCCACGCCCGCTTCGATCCGCGCGCGGAGGCCGAGCGCGACCGCAAACAGAAGGCGATCGCTGCGCGTATCGAAGATGAGTTGCAGAAGGTCGAGAGTTTGGACGAGGATCGCATCCTGCGCCGCTTTGTCAACGCGGTGCAGTCTGCGATCCGGACCAATTTCTATCAGACTGGCAAAAACGGGCATCCCAAAAGACTGATCGCGGTCAAGTTCGAAAGTGGCAAGATCATCGACATGCCGTTGCCGCGCCCGCTCTATGAGATCTTCGTATATTCTCCGCGCGTCGAAGGCGTGCACATGCGCTTCGGCAAAGTGGCGCGCGGCGGCATTCGCTGGTCGGACCGACCGCAGGATTTCCGCACCGAGATCCTTGGGCTCGTGAAGGCGCAGCAGGTGAAGAACGCCGTGATTGTGCCGGTCGGCGCCAAAGGCGGCTTCGTGCCCAAGCTGATGCCGAAGTCGCCGACGCGCGAGCAATTCCAGGCCGAAGGCATCGCGACCTATAAGCTGTTTATCTCGACGCTGCTCGACATTACCGACAATCTGCACCAGGACGGCACCATCGATCCACCCGAAAACGTGGTGCGGCACGACGGCGATGATCCTTATCTGGTGGTCGCCGCCGACAAGGGCACCGCGACTTTCTCCGACATCGCCAATTCGATTTCGATCGAACACGACTATTGGCTGGGTGATGCTTTCGCATCCGGCGGATCGGCTGGCTACGATCACAAGGCGATGGGCATCACGGCGCGCGGGGCCTGGGAGGCAGTGAAGCGGCATTTCCGCGAGATGGACGTAGACATCGGCACGACGCCGTTCACCGCGGTGGGCATCGGCGACATGTCGGGCGACGTATTTGGCAATGGCATGCTGCGCGAGAATACGATCAAGCTCGTGGCGGCGTTCGATCACCGCGACATCTTCATAGACCCGGATCCCGATCCGGCGACAGCTTTCGCCGAGCGCAAGCGGCTATTCGAACTGCCGCGCTCTAGCTGGCGGGAGTACGACAAGAAGCTGATCTCGGCTGGCGGCGGCGTTTACCCGCGATCGTCGAAGGAGATCAAGCTCAGTCCGGAGGCACGCAAGCTGTTCGGCGTCGGCGACAGCATGACACCACAGGAATTGATTAAAGCGATCCTCAGGGCGTCGGTCGATCTGGTGTTCTTCGGCGGCATCGGCACTTATATCCGCGCGTCGAGCGAGACCGATGAGTTGGTGGGTGACCGAGCCAACGATCCGATCCGCATCACTGGCAGCGAGTTGCGCTGCAAGGTAGTGGGTGAGGGCGCTAATCTCGGCATGACCCAGCGCGGCCGCATCGAAGCGGCAATGGCCGGCATCCGGCTCAACACCGACGCCATCGACAACTCGGCCGGCGTCAATACCTCCGATCTCGAGGTCAATATCAAGATCGCCTTGCGGCGGCCGCTGCGTGCGGGCGCGCTGAGCATGGAAGGGCGCAACGCGCTGCTCGTGGAAATGACCGACGAGGTCGCCAGGCTGGTGCTGCGTAACAACTATCAGCAGACTCTGGCGCTCTCGTTAGCACAACGGCGCGGCCTTGAGGATCTGGGTTTCCAGCAGCGCTTGATTCAGACGCTGGAAATGCATGGGCAGCTGGATCGTGCCGTCGAATTCCTGCCCGACGACATGGCGATCGGCGAGCGTCGCAAGCGCAACCAGCCGCTAACGCGCCCGGAGCTCGCCGTGCTGCTCGCCTATGCCAAACTCTCTTTATACGGCGAACTGCTAGACAGCGCGGTGCCGGACGACCCCTATCTCGGGCGCGAGCTCGAGCGCTACTTCCCAAAGGAAATGTCACAGCGCTACGATGACGCGCTTCATGCCCACCGGCTGCGGCGCGAGATCATCGCGACGCAGCTCACCAATTCCATGATCAACCGCGGTGGCGGCACGCTGATCGTGCGCATCGCCGACCAGACGGGCGCAGCACCGCCGGCCATCGCCGCCGCTTTCGCCGCGGTGCGCAATAGTTACGACCTGATCGCGCTCAACAGCGAGATCGACGGACTCGACAACAAAGTGTCGGGCGAGACGCAGCTCAGGCTTTACGCTGCGGTACAGGACCTGCTGCTCGACCGGCTGGTCTGGTTCCTGCGAAACGTCGACCTCAAGCAGGGGCTCGAAAAGATCATCGGGCATTACCGCGAAGGCATCAGGCAGGTCGTGGACGCGCTCGACGGCGCGCTGTCGAAGCAGGCTTTAGCCGCGCGCGACGCCCGGGTGGCGGAGCTCACCAAAGCCGGTGTCCCGGAGGCGCTGGCACGCCGCATCGCCACGCTGCCGGTGCTCAAGGCGGCGCCCGACATCGTGCAGGTGGCGGAGCGCGCACAGAAGCCGGTGGTCGAGGTGACCGCGACCTATTTCGCCACCGAAGCCTTCTTCCAGCTCGACCGCGTCGCTGGCGCGGTGCCGGGCATCGTTGTGTCGGATTACTTCGATCGCTTGGCGCTCGACCGAGCGCTCGACTCGATCGGTGACGCCGAGCGGCGGCTCACCGCCGCCATGGTCAGCAACGGCGTTGCCGGTGCGGGCGCGGTCGAGGAATGGATTAAGCCACGCCAGGCGGAGGTCGCACGCATCCGCGCGGCGATCCACGAGATTGCCGGCTCCGGTCTCACGTTGTCGAAGCTGTCGGTGGCGGCGAGCCTGCTGGGAGACTTGGCGCGCGACTAGTGACGGAAATGTCGTGTTCCGGTAAACACCATTGCCACATTGTGGGCGTCGGCGGCCTTGATGACGTCGACGTCACGCATGGAGCCGCCAGGCTGGATCACGGCGGTGGCGCCGGCTTCGATCGCGACCAGCAAGCCGTCCGGGAACGGGAAGAACGCATCCGAGGCGACCACCGAGCCTTCCGTCAGCGGCGCAGACAGCTTTAATTCCTTCGCGGCATCTTCCGCCTTGCGCGCGGCGATGCGCGCGGCATCGACGCGGCTCATCTGCCCGGCGCCGATGCCGACGGTGGCTCGGTTCTTGGCATACACTATCGTATTCGACTTCACGTGTTTGGCGACGCGGAACGCGAAGCGCAGGTCGGCGAACTCCGCTTCGCTCGGCGCGCGCTTGGTGACGGTTTTCATTTGCATTTCGTCGACCACGGCGTTGTCGCGCGACTGCACCAGCAGGCCGCCGGCAACCGATTTCACGGTCGTTCCGACGGCACGCGGGTCAGGCAGGCCGCCGGCGAGCAGCAAGCGGAGGTTCTTCTTCGCGGCGACGATCTTGATCGCTTCCTCGTCAGCATCCGGCGCGATGATCACCTCTGTGAAAATCTCGGTGATGGCCTTGGCTGCCTCGGCATCAAGCTTGCGGTTGAGCGCAACGATGCCGCCAAAGGCGGAGGTTGAATCGCAAGCCAGCGCCTTCTTATACGCATCCAGCAAATCCTCGCCCTCCGCCACGCCGCAAGGATTGGCGTGCTTAACGATCACGCAGGCGGCGGTGCGCTTGGCGTCGAACTCGGCCACGCATTCATAGGCCGCGTCGGTGTCGTTGATGTTGTTGTAGGACAGCTCTTTGCCCTGGACCTGGCGCGCGGTGGCGACGCCGAAGCGCTCGCCCGGAGCTCGGTAGAACGCGGCGGTCTGGTGCGGGTTTTCGCCGTAGCGCAGCGACTGCAGAAGCTTGCCGCCGAAGACGCAGTAATCGGGCGCAGTATCGCGCAGTGCGTCGCGGAACCAGTTAGAGATCGCCGCATCGTAGGCCGCGGTGCGAGCGTAAGCCTTGGCGGCCAATCGCCGCCGCAGCTCAAGCGTTGTCATACCGCTGTGCTGTGCCAACTCGTCCAGTACCTTCGAGTAGTCGGCAGGCTCGACCACCACGGTAACGTCGGCGTGGTTCTTGGCGGCGGCGCGGATCATCGCCGGTCCGCCGATGTCGATGTTCTCGATGCAGTCGTTATAGGCCGCGCCTTTGGCGACGCTCGCCTCGAAGGGATAGAGATTCACTATCACCAGATCGATCGGCTTGATGCCGAATTTCTCCATCGCTGCGGCATGCTCCTTGTTGGAGCGGATCGCCAAGAGGCCGCCGTGTAATTTCGGATGAAGCGTCTTTACCCGGCCGTCCATCATCTCCGGAAAACCTGTAACTTCGGAGACGTCGAGCACCTTTAGCCCAGCGTCTCTCAGCACCTGCGCGGTGCCGCCGGTGGATATGAGCTCAACGCCGTAACCGGCGAGCGATTTAGCGAAATCGACGAGGCCGGTCTTGTCGGATACCGACAGCAGGGCCCGAGTAATGCGACGGAGATGGCTGACCATGCGCTACGGGCTACCACATGACGTGGGCGGATGGGTATGCTGCAAAGTTTGCATTTACCGCACATCCACAGGGTCGTGGGCGTGCGTTAGAGCGGCAGTTCCGGCTCGTCAGCCCGTTCTGGGCGGGTTCCGGCCGGCGCCGGCGGGGCGTGCCGGAAGGTCCAGCGCACCTTACCGTTGCTGCGGGCATGACCGTAGATCACGATTTGCACCGTGCGCCGAGGTCCGTCTGGTCCGGACAGGAACACGCTTTCCTCGATTTGCACCGTTTCGTCGTAGGCATTGAACGTCCACACTTCGCGATCCGGCAGCAGCAGGATGACGCCGCGGCCGTCCGATAGCCGGTTGGCCTTGATCGACGGATGCAAATGAAAGCGGATAGCAAACTCGTCGCCTTTGTCGAGCGGCAAATCATCGCCGGTGGCGGGCACGAAACTGTCCTCGCCATCAAGCGTCCGCCCATCGGGCGACAGCCGCAGCGTGCGCTGATGGACCACATCGAAATCGGCGGCGTAGCCGTCGTGTGCGGTGATGAGGGTGGCGTCATCCGGCTTGTCGTCGCGCGCTACGCGCACCTCGCGCGGCCCGCCGACGATGGGCGCGCCGGATAACAATCGCCGCAGGGGCAGCGATTCGAGGAAATGGCAGGATGACACGTCGTTGAAAGTGACGGTCGAATGGGCCGCGGTGGCTCGCGCCACCTGGCGCCAATTCTCCTTGTTCACTGCCGGTAGACCGCAATTGACCACCAGCCGGTGCAGTGTCCACGACAATTCGAATGACAGGCAGCCAGCATGCGCCTCTTGGCTCATGGCCAGCGGCGGTGCGCATCCGGTGTCCATCAGCAGTGCCGTCGACCCGGCATCGATACGCTGATATCCGGAATGCGGCGCATTCGACACCGGCGTGCCACGCGCATCGTCGTAGGCGAGAACGGTGGCGAGCTGATCGACCGGTGTCGGACCCATGCCGTTGAACAGCGCGAAATTGCCGTCGGCATGACGGAAAAAACGCAGCATCGGCATCATGCGGTCAATCGCATTGTTGAGCGCCTGCGGCGGTTGTAGGTGACGGGCGCTAAACAACTGCCGCAGCGGCAACAGATCGACCAGCAATTCAATCAGTGCGCCGGGATTGCGGCTAATGTGGCCGCCGTCCGGCAGAATCTGGAACCGCAATTGCTCGATCAATCGGCGCACGTCGGCGCGTAGATGGCGGGACTGACCTTGCATGCAGAGCGTCGCATAATTGAGCGCAATCACCGCCTGCAGCCGCGGCAGCCCATCACGTGACTGCTTGAGCGTGCGGTGCAAATAGCGCACCTGTCGCGATAGGCTGCGGATGAAGCGACGATAGAAACGTGCGTCGGCATCTTGCAACACGAACGGCGCCTGACTCAGCCAACAGATTATGCGGCGCGCGAGAATATCGTGGCGCCAGCCGAGCGAGTGGAAGCCGCCTTGCACGCTGATCCAGTCGTCGATCAGCGAACGGGCGTTGGCGCGCGTGATAGCGCTATCGGCAGCGCGCAAATGGCGCAGCCAAGAGAAGCTCAATAGCATCACCGCCCACTCGTCGGAGGGCGGCGTCATTTCGAAAGGAGACCGGCGGTCGCAGATCACCACCTTTCCGGCGAATGCAAAGCGGCCAGCGTAGATTTCGCTGGCGCGCGTGGCGTCCGCGGTGCGCAGATCCTGCGGAGCGATCACCAGCCGGTCGATCTTGGTCGAGACAAAGCGCCAACGCAGCAGTCGATGCGAGTTGATATGTCCGAGCAGGCTGCGGAAAGCGCGGCGCCCGATTAGCACGGAGAGCCTAAATCGCTCCGCGACCGAAACCCGCATCATGAAGGTATTCATCCCCTGCGGCGTGGGCTGATTCGCGCGCGCGGTCCACACGATAGCGAAGGGTCGGCAAAGGGCAAATACGGCCCTCCGCAGTGTGGGTTAGTGACGCTTGAGGCGGGCGGCATAGAAGCCGTCGAGCCCGCCCCAGAGCGGGTCGGGATCGGGCAATTGCTGCGGCAGGGTCCGCAGATCGCCATCGGTGGTGAGGAATTCGGAGTGGCCGCAGACTTCTTGCGTGGTAATTGGCACACGGGCGACGCGGGGATCGCGCGTCAGTAATGCGACGATTTGGTTTTCGGCTTCTTCAGCCTCGAGCGAGCAGACGCAATAAATCATGGTCGCACCCGGCTTGAGCAGTTCAACGGCGCTGTCGAGCAGCCGCTGCTGCAGCGATGTCAGCACGCCGATGTCGGCTTCACTCTTGAGCCAAGGCACATCCGGATGCCGCCGGATGGTGCCGGTCGAGGAGCAGGGCGCATCGAGCAGAACGGCGTCGAATGGTCCGCCCTGCCACTCCAAGACATCGGCCGTCACGGTTTCCGCCCACAGCGAAAGCCGCGCCAGGTTCTCGCGCAGCCGGCCGAGGCGTCCGGCCGAGCGATCGACCGCGGTGACGCGCGCGCCCGCAAATGCCAATTGCGCGGTCTTGCCGCCTGGCGCTGCGCACAAGTCGACCACGGCGAGGCCACGCACATCGCCGAGCAACCGCGCCGGCAGTGAGGCGGCGGCGTCCTGCACCCACCAAGCGCCTTCATTGAAACCCGGCAATAGCGAGATTACGCCTTGCGCGCGGGTGCGCACCGTTCCGGTTGGCAGGACGCGCCCGCGCAAGCGCTCGGCCCAGGAATCGGCGTCTTGCTTGACGGTGAGATCGAGCGCCGGCTCGTGCCCATTGGCGGTCGCGATGGCGCGCGCGATCTCGGCGCCATAGTGTTTGCTCCAGCGCTCGAGCAGCCATTTCGGAGTGTCATGTGCGGTGTGATCTGCGAGCACAGCCGTGCGGTTTTGTGTCACGCGGCGCAGCACCGCGTTAATCAGGCCGGCATAGCGCGCTGCACGTCGGTCGGCTTGTGCCAGACGCACCGACAGATC
>Ga0207746_1000004_pt1 | contig 36675 bp, 35 predicted proteins | sample LuqExpMetageno75_FD_187832 | JGI IMG/M metagenome (GOLD analysis project Ga0207746, IMG submission 187832) | Tropical forest soil microbial communities from Luquillo Experimental Forest, Puerto Rico - Sample 75 (SPAdes) | ecosystem: Environmental > Terrestrial > Soil > Tropical forest ...
CCCCTGCGAAATTATGGGCTTGTTGTCGGCCCCCTCGAGGTTCCCCAAAATCTCGATGTAGCCGCCGCCACCAAGTGCGGGCTCGGCCGTATCGCCGCCCATACCGACCGCCAGCTGGCGGCTCGGGCCTGGGTGCCCATCTCAGGAAAACCTCTATCCCGGCAGACTCTTGGATGCGTGGTTCGTCCTGGTGGTGGAGAACCGCAACCTGTTCGAACTAGCCTGGAGGCCTGATTGTCGCCGCTGCGGTCGCATGCGTGCATTGCTATTCGCGGGTGCACGAAGACCGTATGGGCAACGACGCGTTGCGGCGCAGCCAAAGATCGAATCCGCAAGCCCCCTGAAACCCATAGGACTTTTGTTGTGGCTGCCGGGCTAATGTCTATTCTCGCCGCGCTACCGCGGCGTCGATCAGACGCCGGCATTCAACGAGCTCATGCAAGACCGCATGTAGTTTGCTCAGGTCGTCGCGCGTGAGCCTCGCCGGAGCAGACGGCGTGGCGCTCGGCGTGACAGACTCCGGCGATGGCGCCATTTCCGTTTCGGCGGCCTCGATCACGCGGTCGCTCGGTTCGACCCGCAGTACCGGTGCGCTGTGCAACGGCGGCTCTAGCCGTGCCTCGGCGTCGTTCTGCCGGTCACCGAGATCGCGGCCGATCAGCGACGACAGCCGACTGCCGAGGCCGCGCGATTCGTCGGCTGCTTCGGCCTGCGCCGACGCCGCTTCGTCTGCGAAGGCTTCATCCGCGACCGAGCCGTGCGGAGGCTGCGGTGCGCCTTCCTGCCAGACCGCTTGAACGAACCTTGCACCCTGCTCGCGCAAGATCCGCTGCACGCCGCGGATGGTATAGCCCTCGCCATACAAAAGATGACGGATGCCGCGTAACAGATTGACGTCGTCGGGGCGGTAATAGCGCCGCCCGCCGCCACGCTTCATCGGCCGGATATCATGGAAGCGACTTTCCCAGAATCGCAGTACGTGCTGCGGCAGATCTAGCTCGTCCGCCGCTTCACTGATACTGCGAAAGGCTTCCGGCGCCTTGTGATCCAAAGCGACACCTCACTTGATGCTGAGCGAAACGCAGTACTAACTAGTACTAATTATTCGACGTGGCCGTTTATGCGATGCTTGAGGATCGCCGACGGTTTGAACACCATCACGCGACGCGGCGAGATCGGCACTTCCTTGCCGGTCTTAGGGTTACGCCCAATACGCTGGCCCTTCTTGCGCACCACGAACGAACCGAACGAGGAAAGCTTCACGGTTTCGCCGCGTTCTAGGCAGTCGGTGATCTCTTTCAGTACCAACTCCACAAGCGAAGCCGATTCCGTACGTGAAAGGCCCACTTTTTGGTAGACCGCCTCACAGAGGTCCGCCCGCGTCACTGTTTTACCAGTCATCGCCTGCCCTGCCCCCGACGTGCATATCCCGCTGAATTATCAAGAATATTAGCATCAAAAATTGGGGTCAACGGGGGGATGCACAATGTGAAGGGTTGTCCCGAGCGGAATCTTCGGGGCCGCCCGCCGCCGGAACAGCGGGCAAACTTGGGGTCGCAATCGTCTGGTTGCCAATTCCCGACGCAAAATCTGCCCGAGAAGGCTCACCAGCGCAACAACGCCGAGCCCCAAGTGAAGCCACCCCCCATTGCCTCGAGCAGAATGAGGTTGCCGCGCTTTATGCGCCGATCGGCGACCGCATCCGCCAGCGCCAGCGGGATTGAGGCGGCCGAGGTATTTCCGTGACGATCGACGGTGACCACCACCTTTTCCGGCGCGATGCCGAGCTTATGCGCCGAGCCGTCGATGATCCGCTTGTTGGCCTGGTGCGGAACGAACCAGTCGATATCAGCGGCGCTAGTGCCGGTGGCCTTGAAGGCATCGTGGATGACATCCGTAATCATTGCTACCGCGTGTTTGAATACTTCGCGCCCTTCCATGCGCAGGTGCCCGACCGTTTGCGTCGAGGACGGTCCGCCGTCGACATAGAGTTTGCTCTTATGGCGGCCGTCCGACCGCAAATGCGTGGTCAGAATCCCGCGGTCGGCCGAGGTCCCCGGCTGCGGCTGCGCTTCCACCACCCAGGCACCAGCGCCGTCGCCAAACAGTACGCAAGTGGTGCGGTCGTTCCAATCAAGGATGCGCGAGAAAGTCTCCGCCCCGATCACCAGCGCGCGCTTGTAGGCGCCGCTCTTGAGCATCGCGTCGACGACCGACAGTGCAAATATGAAACCCGAGCAGACCGCTTGCAGATCGAAGGCGGTTCCCCGGGTGATGCCGAGCCCGGCCTGGACCGTAACGGCGGTGGCCGGAAACGTTTGGTCGGGTGTCGACGTCGCGAGCACGATCAGGTCGATCGAATTAGCCTCGACACGTGCATTGGCGATCGCCGCGCGCGCCGCATGCAGCGCGAGACCCGAGGTCAATTCGCCAGCCGCCGCGATATGCCGCTCGCGGATGCCGGTGCGCTGCACGATCCATTCGTCCGTGGTTTGTACTGACTTGACCAATTCATCATTGCTGAGAATACGCGCCGGCAAATAGCTGCCGTAGCCGAGAACTACTGAACGCAATACAGTCACGGGGCCGCTCCGCTCGCCACTCGCGCCGTCGGGCTTGGCTGCATGTCACGCGCCATCGACTCGCCGATCTTGCCGAGCAGCCCGTAACGGAACATGTCATAGCCCATGTCGACGGCCGCGGCGAAGCCTTCAGCATCGGTACCGCCGTGGCTCTTGATGACGATGCCGTTGAGGCCGAGGAACACGCCGCCATTGGCTTTGCGCGGGTCCATCTTTTCGCGCAGCGTGCGGAATGCGTGGCGCGCCAGCAAGTAGCCGAGCCGCGCGGCCAGCGTGCGAGCCATAGCGTCTTTCAGATATTGCGCGAATTGTCGGGCAGTGCCTTCTGCGGTCTTCAGCGCAATATTTCCAGCGAAGCCTTCGGTCACCACTACGTCGGCCGCGCCTTTGCCGATGTCATCGCCTTCCACGAATCCGATGTAATCGAAATAAGGAAAGTTACCTTCGCGCAGCCGCTGACCGGCTTCGCGCACCGCCTCCAGACCCTTGATCTCTTCCACTCCGACATTGAGCAGGCCGACGGTCGGTCGCTCGATATCGAACAGCACGCGCGCCATGGCACTACCCATGGCGGCTAGGTTAATCAGATGCTCCTCGTCAGCGCCGATCGAGGCGCCGACATCGAGCACGACCGATTCACCTTTTAGCGTCGGCCATAAGGCGGCGATCGCCGGACGCTCGATGCCCTTGATCGTTTTCAGATTGAAACGCGCCATCGCCATCAGCGCGCCGGTATTACCTGCCGAGATCGAGACATCGGCCTCGCCCTTCTTGACCGCATCTATGGCCAGCCACATCGACGATTTCCAGCGACCATGCCGCAATGCCTGGCTCGGTTTATCGTCCATGCGGATCGACACGTCGGTATGCACCAGTTTGGCGTTGGTCTTCAGGCGCGGCAGACCCTCGACAATCGGCTCCATCACGGCGCGGTCGCCATAGAGCCGAAATTCGATGTCGGGGTGACGGGTGAGCGAAATATCGGCACCCGGCAGGACGACCGAGGGCCCATGGTCGCCGCCCATGGCATCAAGCGCGATGCGTGCCTTGTCAGGCATAGATCGACTTATCCGGCGTCGGCATGAACGCCGGCAACGTACATCCAGCGCTTCGCATGGGGGCGAACTTACCCGCTGGGTCGTGGCGCACAAGCCGGTTCAGGCACCGATGCATGACTTGCCTTGGGTTCAGGATTTCCCGCCGCCAAGACGGTTCTTCAGCGCTTCCAGCGCGGCAAATGGCCGCTCGCCGCGCTCCTCGGCCTTCGACGATGCGAACTCGGCGCCGGCCTTGCGCGGATAGGGATCGATGCCAAGGATTAGAAATTCGGTCGCCACGGCGCCGAGATCCAGGCTGCCACCAACCAGCGGTTCGGGCGGTTCATCGTTGCCTCGCCCGCGTTTACGGGGAGATGCCACCGTGGCCTGACACGGCGCAAATTTGAGGTCGATGGTTTCGGCCAGCGTGCTTTCGAGCGGCTCGAGGGTGACCACGCAATTCTGCCCGACCCGTGCGTGCACTTGGCCGCTAACATGCACTTCGGCGCCTTGGCGGGTGAGGTCGAACACGGCCGATAGCTCCGGCAGATTGCGCAATCCGGCGAGCTCCGCCAGTGCCGCGCGGGTCGCAAGTGGAGCCTCGATTTCCATATGCAGGCCGGTGTCGGGGATGTCCTCAACAGCCACCGGCACGCTCCATAGATGGCTGGTTTTATTCATCAAATAAGTTTCCTGGCTCGGATTGGGGAACCGAAGCTCGCGCGCCGCCATACTGGCATCAGGCCGGGTGGTCAGCTCACGTACCGTTTTCCATACATAGGTCGCAACCGGACAACCGCATCGGCGGGTACCGACCTGTCATAAATATTGCGGCTGCAAGGCCTCAACCAACGGCGCGTGAGGCGGTCAAGACTCCGCGCAACTGTAAAGCGTTTCTCCATGCCACGCATTTCTTCGACATTTTTGGAGTCGCTGATGCCCATTTTGCGCAGGTTGTCGTCCAAATCCCAGCAAAACCAGGGAATGGCCCCTGCAAAAGACTTTGTAGCTTCGGGTCCTGCCCCGGCGATCGCGTGCCGCCTCCAAATACAGTACAAATCGGGCCTGTGTCGGCTACGCCAAAATCGCTATAAAATCAGGCCAGTCGCGGCTGCGCCACGATCATGCCATACAGGGTGGTCGGCCGCGCGCCACGACAAAAAAGGGGAAAACCATCGCTTTGGCTCGCCGCTTGCCGCCCGGTAAGACAACGCCATCGCCGATGCAACACTGATAATGACGGGTTCGCGTCATACCGCTCGCAATCGTAGCCGGTCGGTTCAGCTCGCGCTGGCAATTGCCGGCGCCCTTGCCTTGCCAGCGTGTAGCGGTTTCAGCGAGACGCTGGAGCGCGGTTATGTGCTGCAGGAAGGCGCGCTAGAGCAAATCCCGATCGGCGCCACCCAGGAACAGGTGCTGATCGTGCTCGGTACGCCCTCCACGGTCGCTACGGTGAGCGGCGAAGCCTTTTACTACATCTCGCAGAAGACTCACCGCTCGGCCGCCTTTATTCCGGACACGATCGTCGATCAGCGTGTCGTCGCGGTTTATTTCGACAAGAGTAGACGGGTATCGAAGCTGGCCAATTACGGCATGAAGGACGGCAGAATCTTCGACTTCTATTCGCAGACCACCCCGACCGGCGGTCAGGAGCTCAGCTACTTGCGCAACATCCTCAAGAGCGTGTCGCCGAAGCTGTTCTAGTCTTGTGACCTCGGCGACGAAGGGCCCGCGTGCCGCGCGGGTTGTTCGTTTTTGTATCGCTGTTCGCTCAACGCGCAAGGACCGCGAGGAGCAAAAGCGCCACGATGTTGGTTATCTTGATCATGGGGTTCACCGCCGGCCCAGCGGTGTCCTTGTAGGGGTCGCCGACGGTGTCGCCGGTCACCGCCGCCTTATGGGCGTCGGAGCCCTTGCCGCCATAGTGGCCGTCCTCGATATATTTCTTCGCGTTGTCCCAGGCGCCACCGCCCGACGTCATCGAGATCGCTACGAATAGACCGGTGACTATCACGCCGAGCAGCATAGCGCCGACTGCCGAAAAAGCCGCCGACTTGCCAGCCGCGCCGCCGCCGGCAATCACATAGATGATGAAGTAGCCGACGATCGGCGACAGCACAGGCAACAGCGACGGTACGATCATCTCCTTGATCGCCGCCCGCGTGAGCATGTCCACCGCGCGGCCATAATCCGGCTTTGAGGTGCCCTTCATGATGCCGGGGTTTTCGCGGAACTGGCGTCGCACCTCCTCAACGATCGCTCCGGCCGCGCGTCCAACCGCCGTCATGCCCAGCGCGCCGAACAGATACGGCAGTAGGCCACCGAACAGCAGACCGACGACGACGTAGGGGTTGGTCAGCGCAAAGTCGAGGTGAATGCCTTGGAAGTAAGCGTGACCAGCCGTGCCCTCGGTGAAGAAGGCAAGGTCCTCGTTGTAGGCTGCGAACAGCACCAATGCGCCAAGGCCCGCCGAACCGATCGCGTAGCCTTTGGTGATCGCCTTGGTGGTATTGCCGACCGCATCGAGCGCGTCGGTCGACTTGCGCACTTCCTTCGGCAGTCCGGCCATTTCGGCGATACCGCCGGCATTGTCTGTGACCGGACCGAAGGCGTCGAGCGCCACTACCATGCCGGCCAGCGCCAGCATTGAGGTCACTGCAATTGCGATGCCGAACAGACCCGCCTGGCCATAGGCGACCAGGATGCCAGCGATGATTACCAGTGCAGGCAAGGCGGTAGCTTCCATCGAGATCGCCAGGCCCTGAATGATGTTGGTGCCGTGGCCCGTCACCGAGGCGGAGGCGATTGATTGCACCGGACGGAAGTTGGTACCGGTGTAGTATTCGGTGATCCAGATAATGAGGCCGGTGACAACGAGGCCGACGATGGCGCAGATGAACAGCGAGGTGCCGGAATAGCCGATCGTGCCGATAGGCCCAAAGCCGACCAGACGCCAAGTGACGTAGGCGTTGCCGAACAGCGATAGCACCGCCGAAGCGATGAAGCCCCTGTACAGCGCGCCCATAATTGACTGACTCGCAGGCAGCCGCACGAAAAAAGTGCCGATGATCGAGGTGATGATGCAGACGCCGCCGATGGCGAGCGGATAGATCATCATGTTGAGCAGCACCGGCGTGCCGGCAAAGAAGATTGAGGCCAACACCATTGTGGCAACCGTCGTCACTGCGTAGGTTTCGAACAGATCGGCCGCCATGCCGGCACAGTCGCCGACGTTGTCGCCCACGTTGTCGGCGATGGTCGCGGGATTGCGCGGATCATCTTCCGGAATGCCAGCCTCTACCTTGCCGACCAGGTCGCCGCCCACGTCGGCGCCCTTGGTGAAGATGCCGCCGCCAAGGCGGGCGAAGATCGAAATCAGCGAAGCGCCGAAGCCAAGCGCGACGATGGCGTCGATCACGACGCGGTCGTTCGGTGCCTTGTGCAGGGTGCCGGTGAGGAAACCGAAATAGAGCGTGACGCCGAGCAGCGCGAGGCCGGCGACGAGCAGGCCGGTGACTGCGCCCGACCTGAAGGCAAGCTCGAGGCCGCCGGCCAGCGATTTGGTCGCCGCTTGTGCAACGCGCACGTTGGCGCGCACCGAGACGTTCATACCGATGAAACCGGTCGTTCCCGACAGCACCGCACCGACCGCAAATCCAACAGCGACTAGCCATCCAAGCGTAAAACCTAGGATGATGAAGATGACGACACCGACAATGCCAATCGTCGTGTATTGCCGCTTAAGATAGGCCTGCGCACCCTCGCGCACCGCGGCGGAAATTTCCTGCATTCGTGCCGTGCCGGAGTCGGCGCGCATGACCGATCCGATGGCCCAGATGCCATAAAGGATCGCGAGCACGCCACAGCCGACGATAATCCACAAAGACGTCATGGTGGCTTCATCCTCGATTTGATTTAGCTGGCGGAAGAAAACGCTCCCGCCCGGCGAAAGGAGCGTCGAGGATGGCCGCTTTAAGGGCGCTTCACCCCGACCGGAAAACGGGAGGGATATAGCCAAAAAGGCCGTTGCAGTGCAACGGCGGATCCTCCTGATTCGCCGTATTCCCTACTCCGGGAAGGTTCAGCCTGCTTGCATCCATTTGCGTGCGGACAGCCACGCAAGCAGCGCACCAGCCACGAAGACGGTCGGAAAAATCACCTCGTTGACCGCCTGCCAGCCGAAATACTCAAGCAACTGGCCGGAAGAGAATGAGCTTATCGCCATGCTACCGAAGATCGTGAAGTCGTTGAACGCCTGCACTTTGTTGCGTTCTTCCGGCCGGTGGCACTGGGTCACCATGGTAGTGGCGCCAATGAAAGCGAGATTCCAGCCGATGCCGAGCAGGATCAGGGCGGTCCAGAAGTGCGCCACCGAGATACCGGCGAGCCCTACCAAGGCGGTGAGCGTAACCAGCACCAGGCCGATGCCGGTGATGAGCTCGATCCCGAAGCGCGTGATCAGGGAGCCAGTGATGAAGCTCGGCGCATACATCGCCAGCACGTGCCACTGGATACCGAGTGCGGCGTCGGTGACCGAGTGGCCGCAGCCGACCATGGCGAGCGGTGCCGAAGTCATCACCAGATTCATTACGGTGTAACTTGCGATGCCGCACGCGACCGCGACAATGAAACGCGGCGATCGCACAATCGAAAGCAGCGGGCGCGACTTCGCGATGTGTTTCATCACGAGCGGCGGTACCTTCACGAACATCAGCACGCCTGCCGCGAGCATCGCACAAATCGATTGTCCGAGATAACTTGCGGCGAACATCGCCGGTGACAGCAGATCTTTGGTGAAGATCACGAGCTGCGGTCCGATCACCGCCGCGAACACGCCGCCCGCCAACACCCAGGACACTACCTTGGGACGGAACGTCTCGCTCGCTGTGTCGGCGGCGGCAAAGCGGTAGGACTGATGCGCGGCAGCATAGAGTCCGCCGCAGAACGTGCCAAGCACCAGAAGCCAGAAGTTGCCGTGCATCACGGCCGAATAGGAAATCAGCCCGGAGAGAATGCCAAAGGCTGAGCCAATCTGCAGCGCAAAGCGCCGACCGAAGCGGCGGGCGAGCATGCCAACCGGCAGCGTGCCGAGCCACATGCCGATCACCATCCCGGTGATCGGCAACGTGGCCAAACCTTTGACTGGCGCCAGCACGGCCCCCGCGATGCTTGCAGTCGAGACGATGACGGTGTTGTTGCCGCCGGCGAGCGCCTGCGCTACCGCCAGAACGACCGCGTTACGCCGCGCCAGCGCGTCGTCGAATTGTACGAAAGATATCGGTTCGGCGACCGCCGACATGAAGTGTCCCCTGGCAATGGGATTCTCCTTATTAACGGCGGCTGAAGACTATCACTACTGCATTGGGTGCAGATCAGCTTTGCCCCGTGATTGCTTAAGGCGGGGTCCCCGCTTCCACGGCGACGAGCGGACAAAGACCGCTGCAATCAGCGCTGATCGTTGTGGTCGAACCGCCAGGCGCCCGGGTGGCGCACCTCGGCCAGTCGCGCATCGGCTGGTGAGCGTGCCCCGATCTGGCCGAGCGCAGAACGCAATTCGTCGATGTACAGGTCGATCAAATGCGCCGGCCCCTGGTCGCCAAGCGCCCCAACCGCCCACAGGAACGACTTGCCGGCGAAAGCGGCGTTGGCGCCGAGCGCGAGCGCCCGCATCACGTCCTGGCCTGAGCGAATACCGCTGTCGAGCACGACGGTCGCCTTGCGGCCGACTGCCGAGGCGATTGCCGGCAAGACGTCGACCGAGGGCGCCAGCGCCTCGATCTGCCGGCCGCCGTGGTTCGATACCCAGACGCCCTCGATGCCGAGCGACACCGCTTTTTCCGCATCGCCCGGATGCAGGATACCCTTCACTAGCATCGGACCTTTCCAGCGGTCGCGATAACGCGCAACCTCCTCCCAGGTGAACACGCCGCCCATGTTCTGGCGCGAGAAGGCGATTACTTCATTGGTGCTTTTGCTGTCCCCGGCGTATTGCCGGATGGTGGCAAAACGCGGGTAGCCGTTGCGCAACAGCGCCATGAGCCAGCGCGGACGAATCAGCATTTCGTAGATCATGCGCAAGTTCGGGTTAAACTCGCGTCCGAGCCCGGCGTAGCTTTCGCGCGTGCGCGTGGTGCGCACCGGCACGTCGATGGTGAGCGCCAGTACCTTCACGCCGGCCGCGGCCGCGCGTCTGATGATGTCGAAGCCGATGGCATGATCGTTCTGATAGAAGCGGTAGAGCTGCAGCCAGAACACGTCGGGCGCTACCTCGGCAACCTCCTCGATGGTGGCACCGCCGGCGACGCCGAGCGTGTAAGGAATGCGCGCCTTCTGTGCCGCCCTCGCCATCATGAGATCGGCACCCGGCCACACCAGCGACGGCCCGCCCATCGGCGCAATGCCGATCGGCGCGGTGTACCGCGTGCCGAACAATTCCACGTCAACCGGCGGCACGGTGACGATCGAGCCATAGCGCGGCACAACCTTGATCGCGTCGAAGGCCGCCCAGTTGTGCTGGATTCCAACGTCGGCGCCGGCGCCGGTGTCCGCATATTCAAACGAGAAGTGCGGCACATGCTTCGACGCGCGCGCGCGCAGATAGGCCGAACTCGGGAACAGCTTGTGTAGCGCGTCGAAATTCGGATTCATACCCTGCGGCAGATGTTGCAGGACTGTCTTTTCGGTCAGATCGTCCATGGTTCCCGGCCTGTCGTTTCCGCCGCTCGCATTATAACTCGTCGGCCGCATTCAGAAGTGGCTGAAGCAAGTGTGTTTGAACATGAGCAGCTTGCCGTCGGCGGCAAGGAACCGGGCGCCCTCGCCTTCCTTGATCTCACCGATCTCTGTCACAACCACCTTGGCAGCCTGCGCAGCCGCGCGGAAGCTTGCCGCCTTAGCCGCCGAAACCGTGCAGACGATCTCGAAATCGTCGCCCCCTGTAAGTGCGGTCTCCAGCATCGCCGCGTCCGCGGTCACCACGGCCTTGGCCGCGTCGGACAGCGGCACCTGTGCGACCACGATGTCGGCGGCCACCTGCGAGGTTCGGCACAACTTGGCAAAATCGCCGGCCAGACCATCCGACACGTCCATCGCCGCCGAAGCATGCGCGCGCATGGCTTCCGCCAGTGCGATGCGCGGCTGCGGCAACAGATAACGTGCGATCAGATACTGCCGCTGCGCCTCGTTTAGCTTCCAGGAAGCGCCCTTGCGCAGCGTCAAGCCCAAAGCGGCATCGCCAATCGTGCCCGTCACGAATACGCGGTCGCCCGGCTTGGCTCCGGCGCGGCGTACCATCGCGCCCTCCGGCACGCTGCCGAACATCGCTATGGAAATCGTTATCGGCCCTGGAGTGCGGTCGGTGTCGCCGCCGAACAGCGGGCAGCCATAGAACACTGCATCCGCGCGCAGGCCTTCGGCGAAACCGGTCAGCCAGTTCTCGCCTACTTCCCTCGGCAGCGCCAGCGACAGTAGAAAGCCGAGCGGCGTCGCGCCCTTGGCGGCGAGATCGGACAGGTTCACACGCAGCGCCTTGCTTGCCACACTCTGCGCCGCGTCTTCGGGGAAGAAATGCACGCCACCCACGATAGCGTCGGTCTTCAGCACTAGGTCGCAGCCGGGCGGCGCCTTGATGAGGGCGGCATCGTCGGCAAGTCCGAGCGCGCCGGGATGCGTAGCGATCGGCTTGAAGTAGCGCGCGATCAGCTTTTCTTCGCCCGACATTTCGTCGGCCATGTCGTCACCTGGCAAATTCGGCAGCGCGTAGTTTGCGCGCCAGTTGATCGAGCACGGCGTTGACCATGCCGGTCTCATCACGCTCCACGAAGGCGGCAGCCACGTCGGCGTATTCGGAAACGACCACGCGCGCCGGCACGTCGCGGCGGTGGTCGAGCTCGTAGGCCCCCGCGCGCAAGGCCGCACGCAGCACCGCCTCGATGCGTTTCAGCGGCCAGCTTTTCGCCAGTGCCTCATCGATGATGGGGTCGAGCTTGCGCTGCTCGCGCACCACGCCGGAAACAATGTCACGGAAGAACGCCACCTCGGCTGGCAGATATTGGGCGCCTTCGACTTCGCGGCCGAGCCAATGGCTCTCGAATTCGGCGACGATCTCGTTGAGGCCTGTGCCAGCCATGTCCATCTGGTAGAGCGCCTGCACCGCTGCCAGCCGCGCCGCGCCGCGCTTATTCGCCTTGCACGTATCCTTGTCGTCGAGCGGAGCATTGCGGGCCATCATTGACTCGCAAGCTTGCGTTTGAGCGCAACCATCGCCAGCGCGGCGCGCGCGGCGCCGGCGCCCTTGTTGCGGCCATCCATCGTGGAACGGGCCAACGCCTGCGCCTCGGTATCGACCGTGAGGATGCCGTTACCGATCGCGAGCTGACGCTGAATGCTCAGATCCATCAGTCCGCGCGCCGACTCGTTCGACACCAATTCGAAATGATAGGTTTCCCCCTGGATCACGCAGCCCAGGGCGACCACGCCGTCATAGGGCGCACGCCTGGCTTTGGCGGCCTCGGTTGCCATGACTATGGCGGCGGGCACCTCAAGTGCGCCCGGAACCGTGATGCGGTCATAGACCGCGCCGGCTTCGTCGAGCACGCGCTGAGCGCCGGCGAGCAGCGCGTCGGCAATATGTTCGTAAAAGCGTGCTTCCACGATCAGCATGCGCGGTTTGTGCTTATGTTTGCCACGCTTGCCGGCGCCACTTTTCTTCTTGGCCATGGTGCAAAATATTCTCGTTTGCGAGGCGTCGTAGCAAGCGCGCGCGCGGCGAACAAGAGCTTGCTTGCGGGCGACGCGAAGCGCGCACCGGGAATCCTGCCGCCGATCGCATGCAATGGTCGATTGCTCGGTAAAAATCGCCTTGCAGTGACATCTTCAGCGTCGACACCTTGATCTTTCGATAACCTGATCGAATCCACCACCGACGCCTTGCTACACTAGGATCGGTTCGCCCTTCCCCGCCGTGGCGCACGACCCGACAACCGGACTGCCATGGCTCACGAGCTCGCGTTTAGTCTGAGTGCCGCGGAATATGCCATCAAGAGCGCCGAGCCTGACGAAAACAAACCCAAACGCGAGAAGCTGGCGTCAGGCGAACATCGCCGTTTTACGCGCACTGCATCAGCCGCGCGGCGTAGCGTGCCATGGTGTCGATTTCGAGATTGACGTCGTCGCCTTTGCGCAAGGCTCCAAAGGTCGTCACCTGCAGCGTGTGGGGGATGATGAGCACCGAAAACGCGTCACCTTCAACTGTATTGACCGTGAGCGACACCCCATCGAGCGCGACCGAGCCTTTGGGTGCGATGAAACACGACAGTTCCTTCGGCGCGCGCAACACGAAGCGCACCATGTCGGTCATGTCCTCGCGCGCGACGACGCCCGCTAGACCGTCGACGTGCCCGGCTACCAGATGGCCACCCAACTCATCGCCGAATTTCAGCGAGCGCTCCAGATTGACGCGCGTGCCGTGCCGCCAACGCCCGACCGTAGTCAGTCGCAAGGTTTCCGCCGCCGCGTCGACCGCAAACCAGGTGCGGCCGTCCTCCTCGCCGATGCCCACGACAGTCATGCACACACCGGAGCAGGCGATTGAGGCGCCATCGACGATGTCGGTGCGCGGGTAGCGGCAGAAGATGGTAATGCGATACAGGTTATCGGCGTGCGGTTTCACCGATCGCACCTCGCCGACGTCGGTAACGATGCCGGTGAACATGTCAGGCCCGGGCAAACGTATCGAGTGTGTCGGGCCCGAGCGTCTCGCGACCACGTGCCTGCATTTGCCCGGTCAGGCCATCGAGCGGCATGCCTTCGAGCGGCGCGATGCCAGTATCGCCGATCATCCTGGCGCCGCGCAGCAGCGCCACTTCGTCTACCAATCCCGCGGCAGCCATGCTGCCCGCGAGCTTCGGGCCGCCTTCCACCATTACGCGGGTGATGCCCTGCTCGGCGAGAACCTTGAGCACTTCCTCAGGATTGAGTTGCCCGTCGTCATCGCTGACCCGGAAGACCTTGCAGCCCTTCTGCTGCAGGATTTCCTCGGCGATGCCCGATGGCCGGCTCGAGGTGAACACCCAGGTGGGCGTCTCCCGCACCGTCGCTACCACCGAGGTCATCAGCGGCAGCTTCAACGTGGCGTCGAGCACGACGCGCACCGGAGAGCGCTCGAACATGCCCGGTAGCCGGCAGGTGAGTTGCGGATTGTCGGAGAGTACGGTGCCGATGCCCACCATGATGGCGTCGCTCGAAGCGCGCATCTGCCAGACGCGCACCCGTGCCACATCGCCGGTGATAGGCGCCGGCTTGCGTCCGGCAAGCCCGGCCTTGCCGTCAGCCGACACCGCCATTTTGAGTATCACGTAGGGCCGTCTTTTCGTCAGGCGCATGATGTGGCCGGCGTGCATCCGCCGCGCCTCCTCGGCGCCGAGCCCCACGTCAACCTTGATGCCCTTTTCCGCGAGCCGCTTATGCCCGCTGCCCGTGACTTCCGGATTGGGATCCTCCAGCGCCGAAACAACGCGCGCGATGCCCGCCTTGATGATAGCGTCGGCGCAAGGTGGCGTCTTGCCCTGATGCGAGCACGGCTCCAGCGTCACGTACAGAGTGGCGCCCTGTGCCGCCTTCTTGGCGTGGCGGAGCGCCTCGATCTCGGCGTGTGGGCGGCCGCCCGGTTGCGTCCAGCCGCGGCCAACGAGGATGTTGTCCTTTACGATAACAGCGCCCACGGCGGGATTGGGCCAGGTGCGGCCTAAGTTGCGGCGACCAAGCGCGAAGGCGAGCGTCATGAAGCGCGCGTCATCTGCAGCCGCATTGGGAAAATTCTTCTCGGCCGGCAAACTCATTTGCGCACGGTCGCCGCGGGCTTGTTCTCGTCGCCCGAGAGCTCGGCGAGCGCTTCCTCGAAATCCTTCGGCTCGCGGAAATTCCTGTAGACCGATGCAAAGCGCACATAGGCAACGTCGTCGAGATTGCGCAGGTGCTCCATCACAGCCTCGCCAATCGTCTCCGAGGAGACTTCGCTTTCGCCCTGGCTTTCCAGCTCGCGCACGATCTTCGACACCATCTGCTCGACGCGTTCCGGCTCAACCGGACGCTTGCGTAATGCGATCTGCACCGAGCGCAATAGCTTGTCGCGATCGAATGGCACGCGGCGGCCGTTGCGCTTGATCACCGCAAGCTCGCGCAACTGCACGCGCTCAAAGGTCGTGAAGCGGAAATTGCAGGTCAAGCAGACGCGACGGCGGCGGATCACCGCCGAATCCTCGGTCGGCCGTGAATCCTTCACCTGCGTATCCAGGCTGCCGCAACTCGGACAACGCATCTCGGTCCCCCGACCGCTTATCCCTGATAGATTGGAAAGCGCGCCAGCAGGCTTTTCACCTTACCGCGCACCGAGCTTTCGACTGGCGAATCCTCTTCGACCTTCTTCTGCGACAGCACCTCGAGCACCTCGACGATCATATCTCCGACGGCGCGGAATTCGGCGATACCGAAGCCGCGCGTGGTGCACGCCGGCGTGCCAAGCCGCACGCCCGAAGTGACCGTCGGCTTTTCTGGATCGAACGGGATGCCGTTCTTGTTACAGGTGATGTGGGCGCGTCCGAGCGCGGCTTCCGCCACCTTGCCGGTGAGGAGCTTGGGCCGCAAATCAACAAGCATCAGATGCGTATCGGTGCCGCCGGAGACGATATCGAGCCCGCGCGATTTGAGCGTCTCGGCCAGCGCCTTGGCGTTTTGTACCACGTTGCGCGCATAGGTGCGGAAGCTCGGCCGCAGCGCCTCGCCGAATGTCACCGCCTTGGCGGCAATCACGTGCATCAGCGGCCCGCCCTGCAGGCCTGGGAACACTGCCGAATTGATCTTCTTTGCGAGCTCCTCGTCGTCCGACAGGATCACGCCGCCGCGCGGCCCGCGCAGCGTCTTGTGCGTGGTGGTGGTCACGACATGCGCATGCGGGAACGGCAACGGATACACGCCGCCCGCTACCAATCCGGCAAAGTGCGCCATGTCCACCATCAGGTAAGCGCCGACCTCGTCGCAGATTTCGCGGAAGCCGCGAAAATCGATAATCCTCGGATACGCGGAGCCACCAGCGACAATGACCTTCGGCCTATGCTCGCGGGCGAGTTTTGCCACTTCTATGAGGTCGATGCGGTGGTCGTCGCGACGCACGCTATACGGCACCGGGTTGAACCATTTGCCCGACAAATTGACGGGCGAACCGTGGGTAAGGTGGCCACCTGCAGCAAGATTGAGCCCCATGAATGTGTCGCCGGGCTGCATCAGCGCGAAGAAAACTGCGGCGTTCGCAGACGCGCCTGAATGCGGCTGCACATTGGCGAACTTGCAGCCGAACAGTCTGGTCGCCCGTTCGATCGCCAGGCGCTCGGCGACATCTACGAACTGGCAGCCGCCGTAATAGCGCTTTCCTGGCAGCCCCTCGGCATATTTGTTGGTGAGCACCGACCCTTGCGCCTCCAAAACCGCGCGAGAAACGATGTTCTCCGATGCAATCAACTCAATTTCGTCGCGTTGCCGGCCCAGTTCCAGGTGGATCGCCTCTGCGATCTCCGGGTCGACCTCGCGCAGTCTTGCGTTGAAAAAGGATTCCGCATCACCCGCTGGCGTGGGCTTCGACGTCGCCGACATCACGATCTCCTGGCGCCGGGAGCGAGGCCGGCACTGAGTAAAAAAATCCGGGATGTAGGTCCGCAATTAGCACATCGGCCGCCGAGCGCCAAGCACTGGCATGGATACCATCCACCGACCGCAATATCTAGGGTTCGCAAAAGAAAACCCCGGCCGGGAGGTTCGACCGGGAGAGGTCATCCACCCTTACATAATTAAAGGCGATAAAGGATCTGATCGGTCCAGAAGCGCTCCAACCGGTGCAGCGACTTGTTGAGCGTGGTGAACTCATCGGCATTGATACCGCCGACCTGCTCAACCGTGCGCACGTGCTTCTGATATAGGCTGTCTACGATGTCGCGCACCTCGCGGCCCTTGTCGGTGAGCTTGATGCGCACCGAGCGGCGGTCGACTCGGCTGCGCTGGTGATCGAGAAAACCCATCTCGACCAGCTTCTTGAGGTTGTAGGAGACGTTGGAGCCGAGGTAGTAGCCGCGCGTGCGCAACTCGCCCGCGGTCAGCTCCTTGTCGCTGATATTGTACAACAGTAGCGCCTGCACCGAGTTGATGTCGGCACGGCCGCGACGGTCAAATTCATCCTTGATGACGTCGAGCAGACGGCGATGCAACCGTTCAACCAAAGTCAAGGCCTCATGATAGAGCGGCCTAATGTGGTCGAAGCGCGCCTCCCGTTCGGCGGACTCGACCGTCTTCACAACGGCTTTCATGTCCAACGCCCCTGTTTGCGTTTTATTTGTTTACGCAGCTGTCCGGTAACGAGGCCCTGTATTTCCCCGTTTCCAATGGCCGAGCCTATAAGGGGCACTCTAAAATCGGCTTAAATAACACCATAAAGATTAGGTTTATTTGCAACAGTGAATGTTGCGTTGATGGTGCAATTGAATCGATTGGCACAAGAATTCGTTCACCTTGTGCTTGCCAAATCAGCCGCGCACGAAGCGAATAATACCGGAAAAATCCCTCCCCGCTTCCCCGCTCTCAACGTATTGCGAATAAATCCTTGCCGCCTCGGCGCCAAGTTGTGTTTTCGCCCTAGTCGCCTTGGCGGCGTCCTGCGACAGTTTCAAATCCTTAAGCATCATCGCCGCGGTGAAGCCGGCCTTATAGTCGCGGTTGGCAGGTGACGTCGGCACCGGTCCCGGCACCGGGCAATAGCTCGTCAGCGACCAGCATTGACCCGACGACTTCGATGAGATGTCGAACAGCTTCTGATGATCGAGGCCGAGCTTTTCCGCCAGCACGAAAGCTTCCGACACCGCGATCATCGACACGCCCAGGATCATGTTATTGCAGATCTTCGCCGCCTGTCCGGTACCGGCACCGCCGGCGTGGACGATCGTCTTGCCCATCTTCTGCAGAATCGATTCCGCGCGTGTGAAGGCCTGCATACTGCCGCCGACCATGAAGGTGAGTGTCGCTGCCGCGGCTCCGCCGACGCCGCCAGACACCGGGGCGTCTAGCATTAGCAAGCCCTTCCGCTCGGCCGTGACCGCCACCGCGCGCGCATTTTCCACGTCGATGGTCGAACAATCGATCAGCAGAGTGCCCGCATTGGCGTTTTCGATTACGCCGGAGGTGCCGAGATAGACTTCGCGCACTTCCTTACCCGAGGGCAGCATGGTGATGACCACGTCAGCGCGCGCGGCCGCAGTCTTGGCAGTCTCTACGGCGGCACCGCCCGCCGCGACGAGCTTGGCCACTGCCGTCGCGTTGACGTCGACGCCTTCGATTTGGTGTCCAGCCTTGATCAGGTTCTGCGCCATCGGCAGACCCATATTCCCGAGACCGATAAATGCTATTCGCGCCATGGTGACCTCCCCAGTCTTTAACACTGTCACGGCGACTGCTCATGCGCCGACTTTAACGCCAGCCACAGATAAAGTACGAGCAAGCCGCCTTCCAAAATTCCGGTCAGCATGCTGCCGCCGAACACCTGCGGAAAAATTATGTCGACAGCCAGCATCGATGCCACCGCGGTGAGCCAGATCACCGCGCCCCAAGCGGCGGCAAGCCAGAGGCCGACGGCGGCAACCAGATCGATCACCGCGAAGAACACCGTCGCGGCCTGCCAGGCGATCGAATGATATTGGAACGCGTCGACCTCGCCGACACCAATGCCGCAGACGCGCGACCAATGGTAAAGGCCCTTGAGCATCGAAACGCCCGCCATCACACGCAGGAATAAGACCAGCCGTCGTGTCCAACGGGCGACCTCCGGTGCGCCGGACCCGTCCTGCACCGGCTCAAGGCTTTGCAATTCTTCGTGGGCGTAGGGCTCGCTCATGGCAGCACCAACTCTTCGCCGGCGCGCGACGCAAAATGTCGCTCGACCTCCTCCTCGCTCACCGCGGCGAGCGTGGCCGGCTGCCAGCGCGGCTTGTTGTCTTTGTCTACGATCACGGCGCGCACGCCCTCGTAGAAATCATGGGCCTCGATCACGCGCGACACTATGCGGAATTCGGCGCGCATGCACGTCTCGAAGTCCCAATTTTTCCCGCGCCGCACCTGCGCCAACGCGATTTTAAGACTAAGCGGCGATTTGCGACGCATGGTGGCAGCGGTTTTGCGCGCCCATTCGGCATCGCCACTGCCGGAGTCGGCTTCGCGGTCGAGCGCAGAGAGGATGTCCTCCACCCGGTCGCTTGCGAACAGCCGATCAATCACGGCACGCCGCATCATGATCGGGCCTGCCCCGGCCGGTACCGCGAAAGCCGCGAGCACCGCGTCGACAGGGACCGTGCCGCTCAAGTCCTCGAGCAAAGTGGCAAAACGCCGTGAGGGGATGCGATGCGTCGCCAGACCGGCAGCGCACGCGTCGGCAGTGCCGAAACGTTCGCCGGTAAGGGCACAATAGGCGCCGAGCTCGCCCGGCATGCGCGGCAGGAACCAAGTCGCGCCGACGTCCGGGAAGAACCCGATGCCTACCTCCGGCATCGCGAAGGAATAACGGTCACCGGCCGCGCGATGCGAGCCGTGCACTGATACGCCGACGCCGCCGCCCATCACGATGCCGTCGATCAACGCCACATAGGGCTTGCGGTATTTCTTGATCGCTAGGTTAAGCGGATACTCATCGCGCCAGAACTTCAATGCCTCGTCACGGCGGCCGCCTTTGCCTAGGTCGTAGAGATGACGGATGTCGCCGCCGGCGGAAAACGCGCGTCCCTCTGCGGCGGTGATAATGACGCGGGTGATCGCTGCATCATAGACCCAGGCCGCGAGCTGCGCGCGCAAGGCACGCACCATGTCGTGCGTGACGGCATTGAGCGCCTGAGGCCGGTTGAGCGTGATGAGCCCCGCCGTACCGCGCCGCTCGAAGAGGATTTCATCTGCCATGACTCACTTGGCCGGCGCCCGTTTGCGCAAATACACGAACCAGTAGACGAGGCCCACCAGCCCGCCGCCGCCGATAATGTTGCCAAGCGTCACCGGGATGAGATTGTCGACAAGTCCAGCCCAGGTCAGCGCCGCATAGTTCGCGGACGTGGCCCCAATCTGCGTCCACATCACCGCCGGCGCCCAAGCTTTAATGAACAGGCCAAGCGGAATGAAATACATGTTGGCGACCGAGTGCTCAAAGCCGGCGACCACGAAAGCCGAAACCGGGAACACGATCGCCATTATCTTGTCGGCCGTCGTGCGCGCGCTATAGGCCAGCCAGACCGCGAGACACACCAGCACATTGCACAATATGCCGAGGAATAGGCCATGCTCGAACGACAATGAGACCTTGTTTGTCGCAATCGTCAGCGCCACACCCGCTACGCTGCCTTTGCCGGAGAGATATTGACCGGAAAGAAATACGATGCCCGCGGTGCCTACCGCACCGATGAAGTTGCCCACATAGACGATCGCCCAGGCGCGCAGCATTTCACGCGGGCTGACCTTGCCCGCCGCCCAAGCCATTACCATCAGATTGTTGCCTGTGAACAGTTCGGCGCCGCCAACCACGACCAGGATCAGGCCGAGGCAGAACACCACGCCCGAGAGAAGCCGGCTCACACCGAAGGGCAGCACACCGTCGACCCCGGCCAGTACTGTTGTCGCGAACATGGCACCGAGACCGATGAAGGCGCCGGCCAGCACAGCCAGCGCGACGAGACTGAGGAAATCGAGCCGGGTCTTCTGCACGCCGATTGCTTCGGCCTTCAGCGCGATCTCGCGCGGCAGCAAAGCGTCGATGCGATGATCGGAATCCATTCAACCCCCCAGTAATTGGCGGCTAACGATGACGCGCATGATCTCGTTGGTGCCTTCCAAAATCTGATGCACGCGCACGTCGCGCAGCACACGCTCGATTGGATGATCGCGTAGATAGCCATAGCCTCCGTGCAGCTGCAGGCAGCCATTAACCACTTCAAAGCCGGTGTCGGTGGCAAGGCACTTGGCCTGCGCTGCGAGCCGCGTTGCCGTGGGGTCGCCCTCGCCCACCGCCACCGCGGCACGGTGCAGCATCAGCCGCGCGGCATCGAGCTCGATCGCATAATCGGCGATACGGAATTGCAGCGCCTGGAAGTCCGCCAGCCGCGAGCCGAACTGCTTGCGCTCTTTCATATAGGCGATGGTGTGGTCGAGGCAAAATTGCGCGCCGCCGATCGAGCAGGCCCCAATGTTGAGGCGCCCGCCATCGAGCCCTGCCATCGCGATATGAAAGCCGTACCCTTCCACGCCAATGCGGTTCGAAACCGGCACGCGGCAGTTCTCGAATAGCACCATGGCGGTTGGCTGTGTCTTCCAGCCAAGCTTCTTCTCTTGCGCGCCGTAGGAAAGTCCCGGCGTACCCTTCTCCACCACGATGCAAGAGATGCCACGCGGACCCGCTTCGCCGGTGCGCGCCATGACCACATAGATGTCGGACATGCCGCCGCCCGAGATGAAGGCTTTCGAGCCGTCGAGGACATAATGGTCGCCGTCGCGCCGGGCATGCGTGGCGAGGCTCGCCGCATCCGAGCCAGAATCCGGCTCAGTCAGGCAGTAGCTCGCGAAATGCTCCATGGTACAGAGCTTCGGCAGGAATTTCTTGCGCGCCGCAGCGTCACCGAAGCCGTCGATCATCCAGGCCGCCATGTTGTGGATCGAGATGTAGGCGGCGGTCGACGTGCAGCCCTGCGCCAGTTCCTCGAAGATCAGCGCGGCGTCGAGCCGCGTCAGCGCCGAGCCGCCGACGTCCTCTTTCACGTAAATGCCGCCGAAACCGAGTGCCGCCGCCTTCCGCAGCGCTTCGACGGGGAAGATCTCGTCCTCATCCCAGGCGCGCGCGTGCGGCATCATTTCCTTTTGCGCAAACTCCCGCGCAGTCGTCTGGAAGGCGCGTTGTTCCTCGGTGAGGTCGAAGTCCATTGTTCACCCGGACGTTGAGCGCCAACCTCGCTAGGATGGATTGCCCGGTCAAGTGGCGAAAACCGGTTCGAGCTTAGAGGTATATCCGGGTAGCGAACGCTGTTTTGAGGCGCTAAAAAGAGGCCTTTGGAGGCTCCCATGGCAATCAAATTCGGCCGCCCGTTAGAGCAGAAAATCGGTTTTGTGCCGCTCGACCCGCAGGCCGCCGAAGCGCAAAGCCCCGCGCTCGACCTCTCCATGCGCATGCGCCGCAACCGGCGTAACGAGTGGACCCGCCGCATGGTGCGGGAGAACCAGATCACCGCCGACGACCTGATCTGGCCGGTGTTCATCATGGACGGCGAGAACGCGCGCGCCCCCGTGCCATCGATGCCCGGCGTCGAACGGCTGTCAGTCGATCAGGCCGTGCGCGAGGCCGAACGCGCTGCCAAACTCAGGATCCCCTGCCTCGCGCTCTTCCCCTACACCGATCCCAAACTGCGCGATGAAACCGGCAGCGAGGCGCTCAATTCCGACAACCTCGTTTGCCGCGCTATCCGCGCGATCAAGAAAGAAGTGTCGGACATCGGCCTCCTGTGCGACGTGGCGCTCGATCCCTTCACCAGCCACGGCCATGATGGACTGCTCAAGGACGGCGAAATCCTCAACGACGAAACTGTCGCCGTGCTGATCAAGCAGGCGTTGGTGCAAGCGGATGCCGGCTGCGACATCATCGCGCCTTCCGACATGATGGACGGTCGCGTCGGCGCTATCCGCAAGGGGCTCGATGCCGCAGGCTTCACCAACGTCTCGATTATGTCCTATGCAGCAAAATATGCCTCGGTCTTCTACAGCCCGTTCCGCGACGCGGTAGGCTCGTCGAAGACGCTCACCGGCGACAAGCGAACGTATCAAATGGATCCGAGCAACACGGATGAGGCGATGCGCGAGGTAGCGCTCGATGTCGCCGAGGGCGCCGACATGCTGATGATCAAGCCCGGCCTGCCCTATCTCGACATCGTGCAGCGTGTCAAAGAAACCTTCGCGATGCCAACCTACGCTTATCAGGTCTCCGGCGAATACGCGATGATTATGGCGGCCGCGCAAAACGGCTGGCTCGACGGTGACCGCGCGATGTGGGAAAGCTTGACCGCCTTCAAGCGCGCGGGCGCCGACGGCGTGCTTACCTATTTCGCGCCGCGCGTCGCCGAACAACTCAGCAAGGGCTGAGCGCCCGTCTTCTTCCTCCGGTCTCCGCTTTTTTTCCTGACATCGAGGGGCGATCTCTTGCATGGGTGATTTTGCAGTTGGTCAAGGTGTCTCACGTTTCGAGGACCCGCGGCTGACCCGCGGTGGTGGGCGTTACGTCGATGACATTAAGTTGCCCGGCATGGCCTATGGCGTCGTGCTGCGCTCGCCGCACGCGCACGCCAAGATTAAGTGGATCGATACCGGCAGCGCCAAAACCGCGCCGGGCGTACTCTGCGTGCTCACCGCGGCCGACATCAAGGCGGCCGGCTTCGGCGACCTGCCGGTGCCGGGCGGTCTTAAGCGCCGCGACGGCTCGCCGATGTACAAGCCGCGCTACCCGATCCTCGCCGAGGATCGCGTGCGCTGGGTCGGCGACTACGTCGCCTTCGTGGTGGCCGAGTCCATGGCGCAGGCGATGGACGCCGCAGAATTGATACAGGTGGATTTCGAGCCGCTGCCCGCCGTCACCTCGACCGCCGAGGCGCCCAAGCCGGGGGCCCCTCGGGTCTGGGAGGAGTGCCCAGACAATATCTGCTTCGTCGAACTGATCGGCGACAAGGCGGCGACCGATGCCGCCTTCGCCTGCGCAAAGCGCGTGGTCAAGCATAGGTTTGTGATCAACCGCGTCACCGCTGCGGCGATGGAGCCGCGCGGCGCGATCGGCGACTACGCCGCCACCGACCGCCGCTACACGCTTTATGCGGCGATGCAGCGGCCGCACACGACGCGCTCCGACCTTGCCAAGGTGCTCAAAGTGCCGGAAAGCAAGCTACGCATAATCACCGGCGACACCGGCGGCAGCTTTGGCATGAAGGCACCGGTGTTCAACGAAACGCCGCTGGTGCTGCTCGCCTCCAAGCTCACCGGCCGGCCGGTGAAATGGATCTCGACGCGCACCGAGGCTTTCTTGAGCGACGCGCAGGGACGCGACAACGTCACCGAGGCCGAGCTAGCGCTCGACGAGTTTGGCATTTTCCTCGGCCTGCGGGTGAAAACAATCGCCTCCATCGGAGCCTATCTGCAGCACGCGATGCCCGCCTTCATGATGAATGCCGGCACGCTGGCCGGCACCTATCGCACGCCGGCAATCCACGTCGATATCACTGGTGTGTTTACCAACTGCAATCCGATCCGGCCCTACCGCGGGAATGGCCGACCCGAAGCGGCCTATGTCATCGAGCGCCTTGTCGATCTCGCCGCGGCAGAGATGGCTCTCGATTCCGCAGAATTGCGCCGGCGCAACTACATTCCGGCCGCCGCCATGCCCTTCAGGACCGGCCTCACCTTCACCTATGACAGCGGCGAGTTCGAAAAGAACATGGACCTGGCGCTGGAACTCGCCCATTACAAAGGCCTCAAGGAGCGCAAGGCCGCGGCGAAGAAGCGCGGCAAGCTGCTCGGTTTCGGTCTCTCCAATACCATCGAGCGCGCCGCTGCGCCGAGCACAGAAGGCGCCGAGGTACGCTTCGACCGCTCCGGCACCGCGACGATGTTCTCCGGCTCGAACAGCCAGGGGCAAGGCCACGAGACCGTGTTCAAGCAGTTGGTCTGCGACCGGCTCGCACTCGACCCGATGGAAACGCAATATATCCAGGGCGATACCGACCTCGTCGCCTACGGCGAAGGCACCGGCGGCTCACGCAGCGCCATCATGGCGGGCTCCGCATTTCTGATTGCGACCGACAAGGTCATCGAAAAGGCGCGCACCATCGCCGCGCACATGCTGAACGTCGAGGTGGCCGATCTGAAGTTCGAAGAGGGCGTGTTCTCGACCAACAAGACCAACCGCACGTTGTCGGTGAAGGAAATCGCCATTGCCTCGCACGATCCCAAGAATTTACCGAAAGGGGTCGAGCCTGGCCTGTTTGCGAGCGGTGTCTACACGGCGCCCGTCAACAACTACCCGAACGGCTGCCATATCTGCGAGCTGGAGATCGACCGCGAAACCGGCAAGGTCGATATCACGCGCTATAGCGTGGTCGACGACTGCGGCACAGTGCTCAATCCGTTGCTGCTGCATGGCCAGGTGCACGGCGGTATTGCGCAAGGCGCCGGCCAGGCACTGATGGAAAACATTCATTTCGATGCTGAGGGCCAGCTCGTCACCGGCTCGTTCATGGACTACGCCATGCCGCACGCGCACGATTTCTGCCACTTCGAGGTGGAAAGCAATCCGGTGCCGACGAAAACCAATCCCCTCGGCGCCAAGGGTGTCGGCGAAGCTGGTTGCGTCGGCGCGCTCCCGGCGGTCGTCAATGCGGTAGTCGACGCGCTCTCCGAATTCGGCGTCAGGCACATCGAGATGCCGGCAACGCCGGAGCGCATCTGGCACGCCATGCAGCGGGAATAGCCGTTCTATTCCATCGCTGCACCGGTTTCGATGCGCACCGGGTGATAGCCGTCGGCGGCGAGTGCAACCAAAATATCTTCGGCATGCGAGGCGTCGCGCGTCTCGATCGTGACGTCGAGCTTGGCGCCCTTGGCCGGCACGTCGAGAAATAGCCGGCGGTGATCAACTTCGAGAATGTTGGCACCGAGCGCACCGAGCCGCGTGGCAATAATACCGAGCACGCCCGGCCGATCCGGAATGGTGAGGCGAAACGACACGATCTGGCTCGCTCGCTCGAGCTCGCGCACCATAATGGACGCAAGAATGCGCGGGTCGATGTTGCCGCCGCTCAGTATGAGGCCGACCTTCTTGTCGCGGAAGCGTTCGGGCTTGGCCAGCATGGCGGCGAGGCCCGCGGCGCCCGCGCCTTCCGCCATCGTCTTCTGTAAAGTGAGATAGGCGTTGACCGCGCGTTCGAGCTTCGCCTCGTCTACCAGGATTATTTCGGAAACCAACTCGCGGATGACCGGTAGCGTCAGCTTTCCGACATTCGTGACCGCGATACCTTCCGCCAGCGTCGCGCCGCCGATTGGCTGTTCCTTGCCATGCACCGCGTTCCACACCGACGGATAAAGCGCGGCTTCGGCGCCGACGATTTCAATCTTTGGTTTGAGCGCGCGCGCGGCGATCGCGTTGCCGGCAATCAGGCCGCCGCCGCCAATCGGAATCACCAGCGCGTCGAGATCCTCGATATCCTCTAACATCTCTAAAGCGATTGTGCCCTGCCCAGCGATGATGTGGATGTCGTCGTAAGGATGGACCAGCGTTAGTCCGCGCTCGGCCAAGATTTTTTCGCAGCGCGCTTCGGCTTCCGTCACCGTCTCTCCATCGAGCACCACTTCGGCGCCATGCGAGCGCGTTGCCGCCACTTTCACCGCAGGCGTGGTCACCGGCATCACTATGGTCGCCGGGATGCCGAGTCGAGCCGCGTGATAGGCGACCGCCTGTGAATGATTGCCGGCCGACATCGCAATGACTCCGTGCTCACGCTCGACCGCACCGAGCGACGTCAGCTTGGCCAGCGCGCCGCGTTCCTTGAACGAATTGGTGACCTGAAGGTTCTCGTATTTGACGTACACCTCGGCGCCAGTCAGTGCCGATAGCTTTGGCGCCGGCAGCATAGGCGTACGCAGCACCGCGCCCTGGATCACCCGGCGGGCAGTCTTGATAGCGGCGATTGGGATGCTCACGTACGTCTCCGGCCGACCACCATGCCGCAAGCGCGGCCGGCGTTCTAGCCGGAGACCCTCTTGCGCCAGACCGATTCTTTCTCCATGTCCGTAAGGCAGGCAAGCGCGCGCCTCGAGGGGCTGCCCATGTCGATCGACATACAACCGCACGCCTACGACCCAGTTACGCAGCCAGAGCTGTTCGAGGGAGTGCTCGCACGCCGAGTCGTCGCCTTCATTTTCGACTTCATCATTATCGCGATCCCGGTGGTACTGGCGGCGATGCTGATCTTCGCCTTCGGAGTCGTCACCTTGGGACTCGGCTTCGCGCTCTACTGGATGTTGCCGCCGGCCTCGGTAGTCTGGGCCATCGTCTATTTCGGCCTCACGCTCGGCGGTCCGCGCTCTGCCACTATCGGCATGCGCGTGATGGATCTGGAAATGCGCACCTGGTACGGAGCGCCCGCCTATTTTGTGCTCGGCGCGGTGCACGCGATCGTGTTTTGGTGCACTGTCTCGTTCCTGACGCCGTTCATCCTGCTGGTTGCCTTCTTCAACCAACGCCGGCGTCTGCTGCACGACATTCTGCTCGGTACCGTCATTATTAACAGCCCAGCGCTGGCGGTGCGCGGCGCGCCGGCCCGATAAACCCCTTTGACGCGACGCTCGCGCGGCGCGATGCTGTTGGGGAATCGAAAGCAGATAATTGACGGCCTGACGACGTGACCCAGCATTCCCGCGACACCCCACAATTTTATCTGACCGCGCCGTCGCCCTGCCCCTATTTGCATGGCCAGGAGGAGCGCAAGGTGTTCACCCATCTGGTGGGCGACCGGGCGTCCGAACTCAATGACCTGCTTACCCATGGCGGCTTCCGCCGCAGCCAATCGATCGCCTACCGGCCGGCTTGCGAAAGCTGCCGCGCCTGCGTCTCCGTCCGCGTGGTAACGAAGGATTTCCAGCCGTCGCGCAACATGCGCCGCATCGCTGAGCGTAATAGTGACCTTGTCGGCGAGATGCACTCGCCGGCGCCGACCTCCGAGCAATATTCGGTGTTCCGAGCTTACCTCGACACCCGCCACCGCGACGGGGGCATGGCCGATATGACCGTGCTCGACTACGCCATGATGATCGAGGACAGCCATGTCGACACGCGGCTGGTCGAATATCGCTGGCGCGAATCAGGTGGTGGCGGCAAAGGCCGCAGCGCCAGGCAACTGCTTGCGGTCGCGCTCACCGACGTGCTCAGCGATGGGCTATCGATGGTCTATTCGTTTTTTGATCCGGAAGCCGGCGAGCGTTCACTCGGCACCTACATGATCCTCGATCACATCGCCCGCGCCAAAGCGATGGGGCTCGCCTACGTCTATCTCGGCTATTGGGTGCCCGGCTCGCGCAAGATGGATTATAAAGGCCGCTTCCTGCCGCAGGAACGGCTCCTACCATCAGGCTGGAGCCGTGTGGAAAAGTAGCGCTATTTCAGCCCCGGGATCGGCACTCCGAAGGTCTGCAGCAACAGAAAACCATTAAGCAACATCACCAGTCCGGTTGCGAGCACGGCCGCGACGCGGGTGATTGTACTATTGACGAATCTGCCCATGATGTCGGCGCGCGCCGTGAAGATCAGCAGCGCGATCATCGGCAGCGGCAATACAATTGACAGCACTACCTGGCTGACAACCAGCGCCATGGTCGCATTCACGCCGTAGGCCACCACCACGAAGGCCGGCAGCATCGTCACTAGGCGGCGCAGCCAGATCGGAATGCGGAAACCTACGAATCCCTGCATGATCAACTGCCCGGCCATTGTGCCGACCACCGAGCTCGAGACACCCGAGGCGATGAGCGATAGCAGGAAGATCCCAGCCGCGCCAATGCCGAGCAAAGGCGCCAGCGTATAGTAAGCGGTCTCAATCTCCGACACGTCGCTGTGGCCGGAATGAAACGCCCCGGAGGCCATCATTACCATCGCCATATTGACAAGTCCCGCGACCGTCAGCGCCACCACCACCTCGACATTGGAGATGCGCACCAGCCTTTGACACTGTTGATGGTCGCGCGCCGGTGTGCGCGATTGCGTTAGGCCGGAGTGCAGATAGACAGCATGCGGCATCACCGTCGCACCGATGATGCCGACCGAGATCAGTAGCGCTTCCGCGTCGGGGATTTGCGGGAACACCGAATGAACGGCCGCCGCACGCCAGTCGACTGGCACGATGAAGACTTCGATCAGATAACAAAGACCGATGAGGGCGACGAGACTGCTGATGATCAGCTCGATCGGGCGGAACCCGCGGTTTTCCACCAGCAGGATCGCGTAGGTGATCGCGGCGGTGATCCCCATGCCGGCGATAAGCGGCATCTGGAACAAAAGCGCCAGGCCCAGCGCCCCGCCGAGAAATTCGGCAAGATCGGTTGCCATGGCCCCGATCTCGCTCACCACCCACATTGCGATGACGACCCATTTGGGGAAATGGTCGCGGCACATCTCAGCGAGATTGCGGCCGGTGACGATGCCGAGTTTAGCCGACAGCGCCTGAAACAGCATGGCGATAACATTGGCGAGCAGTACCACCCACAACAGGCTGTAGCCGTATTTTGCGCCAGCCTGGATGTTAGTCGCGAAATTGCCGGGGTCCATGTAGGCGATCGAGGCGACGATCGCCGGGCCGGCGAAGGCGATATAAGAGCCGAGGCCTCGTCTCTTGCCGCTGAGGATGTCCTGCGCTGCCTCGACGGTGCGCTCGGTCACTGATTTTGGCTGCTTTACCCAGGCGTCCATCACGCTTAAGTCTTTCGTCCCTCATCAGAAAAGAGCATTGCGTTCTGTCAAATTAGCTCTCTTGCACATAACTTGCAATTGCAACTCCAGCGATTGTCGCAAGGTTCGGGGATACCAGGCGGCAATCCTAGAGAAATCGGAACGCTCGCTACCTGACTATTCCTCGTCCTCGCCGCTGCCCTTGGCACCCGACGCGCCGCGAAATTTGTTGTTCTTCGGAAAGCCGCGAGGAACGATACGACCAGCATCAGCGCGGTTGCCGTGCCATTCCTTCAGCTCGCTCATCGGCGAGGTGAAGTTGCGGCCAGCGCCGTCGGTCCAGGTCAGTCCCTCGGCCGCCTTAAAGGTCGCGATGTCGGAGAGCCCCTTCTCCCTGTAGCGTTGCAGCCTTACGCCCCGCCCGCGCGTCATTTCAGGCACCTGGTCGATCGAGAAAATGACCATTTTGCGGTTGGCGCCGACCGCCGCGATCAGTTCGCCATCAACAGTTGCCATCGCCACCGCCTTGTCGGGCGTTTTCAGGTTGAGCACCTGCTTGCCCTTGCGCGTGGTGCCGAGCACCTCGTCTTCCGACACCACGAAGCCATTGCCGCCATAGCTCGCCACCAAAAACTTGCGGCCACCCTGGTAAGCGAGCGCGGCTACTACGTCGGCGTCCTGCTCGAGATCGAAATAGAGTCGCACCGGCTCGCCATGTCCGCGCCCGCCCGGCAGTTTCGAGGCATCGAGCGTGTAGAACTTGCCGTTACCGGCGAAGATCAGAATCTTCGCGGTGCTTTCGGTCAGGAACGCGAATTTCAATGAGTCGTCTGCCTTAAACGAAAGCCCCGAGAAATCGCTGACGTGGCCACGCAAGGCACGGATCCAGCCCTTCTCCGAAACGACGACCGTGATCGCCTCGCGCACCACCATCGCCTCCTCGATTGCCGCCTCGTCGTGCTCGGGGGCCTCGGCATAGGTCGTGCGGCGGGCGCCGATATCGGTCTTCGGGCCGAAGGCAGCGCGGAGTTCCTTAATTTGCGCCGCGATCTTTTTCCATTGCTGCGGCGTCGATGCGATGAGGCTTTTGATCTTGGTGCGCTCCTCGCGCAGCGCTTTGTCCTCGGTCTTGATCTCCATCTCCTCAAGCTTGCGCAAGTTGCGCAGGCGCATGTTGAGGATAGCGTCGGCCTGAACCTCGGAAAGCTTGAAGGTCTTTATCAAGAACGGCTTCGGCTCATCCTCACGCCGTACGATCTTGATGACCTTGTCGAGGTTGAGATAGGCCACCAGCAAGCCGCCGAGCACCTCTAGGCGGTGCTCGATTTCGGCAAGCCGGTGCTTGGAGCGGCGAAGCAATACCTCGCGTCGGTGATCCAGCCATTCGCGCAAAGCCTCGGCGAGGCCAACCACGCATGGGATCCGCCCCTTCACCAGCACGTTCATGTTAAATGGAACGCGGCTCTCGAGCTCGGTGAGCTTGAACAGCGATTCCATCAGCAGGCCGGCATCGACAGTGCGGGAACGCGGCTCGATGACGAGCCGCAGGTCCTCTGCCGATTCATCGCGCACGTCGGCGATGAGCGGCAGCTTCTTCTCGTTGATCAGCTCAGCAAGCTTTTCAACTAGCCGTGACTTCTGAACCAGCCAGGGAATTTCGGTGATTACGATGATATAGGTGCCGCGCCCGGTATCCTCGGTCTCCCAGCGCGCGCGCACGCGGAATGAGCCGCGCCCGATGGTGTAAGCCTCAGCGATTTCCGAGGGCTTGTCGACGACTACGCCGCCGGTCGGGAAATCAGGACCCTTGACGTATTTGAGCAGCGTACGGCTCCGTGCGTTCGGATTGTCGATGAGGAAGAGTGCCGCGTCGCACAGCTCGGCGACGTTGTGCGGCGGGATCGAGGTCGCCATGCCGACCGCAATGCCTTGCGAGCCGTTCGCCAGCAGATTGGGGAATGCGCCCGGAAGAACTACCGGCTCCTGATTGGTGCCGTCATAGGTCGGGCGGAAGTCGACCGCGTCCTCGTCGATGCCCTCGAGCAACAGTCGCGCGACGTCGGTCATGCGCGCTTCGGTGTAGCGCATGGCGGCGGCGTTATCGCCGTCGATATTGCCGAAATTGCCCTGCCCGTCGATCAGCGGATAGCGCTGCGCAAAATCCTGCGACAGCCGCACCAGCGCGTCGTAGATCGCCTGGTCGCCGTGCGGATGGAAATTGCCCATCACGTCCCCGACCACCTTTGCTGACTTCTTGAAGGCCGCATTGGGCTCGAGCCGCAAAATGCGCATGCCATAGAGGATGCGGCGATGGACGGGCTTGAGGCCATCGCGAGCGTCCGGCAGCGCCCGGTTCATGATGGTGGAGAGCGCGTAGGCGAGGTAGCGTTTCTCCAACGCCTCGCGCAGCCCGACTTCCTCGACCTGGCCTTTGTCCGGGGGAATCAGTCTCTTGCTCATGCCTGATAGCTACTGCGTCATCCTGGCATGAACAAGCAAGGAAGAGCCTACTGGCTATCTTTTGCAAACTTGCCGCCCTGGCTGCAGAACATAGCGCCCCGGAGGAACCCGGCCATGACGTTTCGCAAGCGCTCTCCGATTGCCTGAGGAGCCACATTGAGTGGCCCCGGGGAATTAGTTTGGTGCTGGAGACGGCAGCCGCACCGACAAGATGGTGAAGGCATTCGGGCCCTTGCCCGACGATATTCGGGACATCGCGTTCTAGACAGCCTCGGCACTGCGCGGCCCGCGCAGGATCGCCGTGACGAAATGCGCCCGTTCGTCGGACAGCGTCAACCCGCGCGGCTCGAGCACATGGCGCGCCAGGAAAAAGCCGGTGAGCACGAAGCCGTCGGCGACATCGTTGCCGGCCGGCTCGATCTCGCGGTCGCACAGAAAAGCGGGCAGCCGCAGCATCTTGTCCGCCCAGGGCGCGCCGGCCTCGCGCGACACCGCCCGCCCCGATTTCGGCGATACATAGATCAGATCATCTCGCGCGCCGGTCGCCGCGCACTGCGCAAGATCGAGCCCGAAACCGAGCTCCGACAAGAGCTGCAACTCGAAACGCGCCACCATCGGTGCGGCGACGCCGGCGTCATCAAGCCGATCGAGGATTTCATCGAGCGCCGCATGCAGGCCGCCATGCGGATCGCGTTCGGGCAGCAGTCGCATCAGTGCCGCAAGATGGCCGATGCCATAGACCGCATGCGGTGTGGCGAAGAAATTCGCCGCACGTAGCTTGAGGCCTTCCACCGTGTAATTGCCGAGATGCTCGTCGAGCCGCGCCCGCCAAGTCGCACTCAAGCTGTTGCCGGGCTGCAAGATCGGCTTGAGTCGGGAGCCCGCGCCGCCGCGCACTAGCCCGAGATGACGGCCATGCTCGCGCGTCATCAGCTCCAAAATGGCGTTGCTCTCTCCATGGCGCTTGGCACCGAGTACAATGCCTTCATCGGTCCATTGCATGGTTTCTGTCCTTACTCCGCGAATCGGAGCAATCACAACAACCCAAGGATCACTCCTTCGGAAACTCCAGCCCCATGGCCCGGTAGCGCTCGGGTTCTTCGCCCCAGCCCTCACGCACCTTGACGAACAGGAAAAGGTGCACCTTGGCGTCGGAGATCGCCGCTATCTCCCTCCGCGCCGCCTCGCCGATGGACTTGATGGTCGCCCCACCCTTACCGAGCACGATCTTGCGCTGGCTTTTGCGCTCCACATAGATCGTCTGCTCGATGCGGATGTCGCCGTGGCGCAGTTCCTTCCATAGATCGGTCTCCACCGTCGAGTGGTAGGGCAGTTCCTGATGTAGCCGCTCGAACAGTTTCTCGCGCGTTATCTCAGCCGCCAGTTGGCGCATCGGCGCTTCCGACATCTGGTCGGCCGGGTAGAGCCACGGACCTAGCGCCATGTGCGCCGCGAGCCACTTCTTGAGGTCGCCGACGCCATCGCCGGTGAGAGCCGAGATCAGGAAAGTCGCATCGAAGCTCGCCTTCTCGTTGCCCGCCTTCGCGAGCGCCAGCAGCGTCTCGCGTGGCACTAGGTCGATCTTGTTGAGGGTCAAGATCTTTGGAGCCTTCACCTCACCGAGCCGGCCGAGGATCGCCTCGGCTTCCTCCTCGATCCCCCTGCGCGCGTCTATGAGCACGCTGACTAGATCGGCGTCATGCGCCCCGTTCCAGGCCGTTGTCACCATGGCGCGATCGAGCCGTCGACGTGGCGAGAAAATCCCCGGTGTGTCGACAAAGACGAGTTGCGCACTGCCCTCGACCGCGATGCCGCGGATCAAAGCGCGCGTCGTCTGCACCTTGCGCGAAACGATGGTGACCTTGGAACCGACCAGCGCGTTGAGCAGCGTCGATTTGCCGGCATTGGGCGCCCCGATCAACGCGACGAAGCCGCAGCGGGTCTCGCCCTCAGGCATCGAGCTTGTCCGCTGCCACACCGACGCGCGTCAGCATAGCTGCCGCGGCGGCTTGCTCGGCCGCGCGCTTGGAGGAGCCGAGCCCCTCCGCCGGCGGCCGGTCGGGCAGTACCACGGCGACGTGGAATTCAGGATCGTGGTGCGGACCGGTACGCGCAAGTTCGCGATAGGCCGGCGTCGGTAGCCCGCGCGCCTGCGCCCATTCCTGCAGCATGGTCTTGGGATCGCGTAGCGGCCGCAACGGCTTGAGCATGCGCTCCTTCCAGAACCGACCGACCAGTCCCTCGGCCGCCATATAGCCGCCGTCGGAATAGACCGCCCCTACCAGCGCCTCGCAGGCGTCGGCCAGGATAGTGAGGCGCAAGCGCCCGCCGGCGTGTGACTCCGAATTTCCGAGCTTGAGCGCGCTGCCAAGGTCCATGGCGCGCGCGACCTCCGCGCAGGTTTCCTTACGCACCAGATCGGCGAGCCTTCGCGACAGCTCGCCTTCGTTCGCCCTGGGAAAGGCGCGATAGAGCATGTCGGAGATCACCAGGCCGAGCACGTGATCTCCGAGAAATTCCAGTCGCTGGTAGCTGTTGACGCGCGTAGCACCGCCCGACAGGGCGGAGATATGCGTAAGCGCCCGTTCCAACAGGGCCTTGTCGCGGAATCCGTAGCCGATCCGCTGTTCGAGCGCCGCTCTGTCCTTGGCCTTGCGGCTCATCGCACAATCGTGAACAACCTATTCCAGCGCACCGAGAATGGCCAACGCCAGAACTCCCAGGCACGCTCGCCTTCATAGACCGAGAAGAAGATGATCTGTGCCTTGCCCACGATATTTTCGAATGGAACGTAGCCGACCTGCGACAGAAAACGGCTGTCGGTCGAATTGTCGCGGTTGTCGCCCATCATAAAATAATGGCCGTCCGGCACCGTGTAGACCTGCGTGTTGTCGGCAAAGCCGTTCTCCACGAGGTCGAGCGTGTAATAGCTCACGCCATTCGGCAGCGTCTCCTTCCAGCGCTTGACCGGCGTCGCGCGCGTGCCCTCCTCGGTCTCGATGAAGGCTGGCGCCGGCTCGCGCTTGACCGCCGTCCCGTTGATGTACACGACCCCGTCGATGACCTGGATCTTGTCGCCGGGCAGTCCGATCACGCGCTTGATGTAGTCGGTCGACGGGTCCTTCGGCAGGCGGAACACCACCACGTCGCCACGCTCGGGCGTCAGGCTGCCCGGAATGCGCCCAGAGAAGATCGGCGGCGACAGCGGCAGTGAGTAATGGCTGTAGCCATAGGAATATTTCGACACAAACAGATAGTCGCCGACCAGCAGCGTCGCCTTCATCGAGCCGGAGGGAATGTTGAACGGCTGAAACAGAAAGGTGCGGATCACCAACGCGATGATCAGCGCATGAAAAACGACACGGATTGTCTCGGCAAAGCCGCCTTCTTTCCGTTTTGCTCCGGATGTCACACTCATTGGCCTCTCATCCCGACGCTCCCCGCGCCCTTGTAGCGGCTGCCCCCTCAGAGCGCAATCAAGAACGCCGACACCGTTGTGTAAGCAATTGGTTGGATTTATTTTTCTTGCCTCAGCCAGACGTGCGCGGCAACGCCGTTATGATGACGATGGCTTGCGCGCTCGGCCCCTCGTCGGTGAGTGAAACGTCGATGCGGGCATCGCAGCCTAGAGGCGTAATGTCCTGCAGCCGCTTAAGCGCGCCGCCGGTTAGCTTCATGGTCGGCCGCCCCGATGGCAGATTGACCACGCCCATATCGCGCCAGAATACGCCGTTGCGGAAACCCGTGCCGAGCGCCTTCGAGCAGGCCTCCTTGGCGGCGAAGCGCTTGGCGTAGGTCTCGATCCGGTTGGCGCGCTTGTCGGCCTTGGTGCGCTCCACCGGCGTATAGATACGCGATAGGAAGCGCTCGCCGTAGCGCTCGATCGACTTTTCGATCCGCCGCACGTCCACCATGTCGGAGCCGAGCCCGATAATCATGACGCGCGCGCCTTAACTCTGCCGCGGTCCAACGCCGCGCGCATAAACCTCACGGTTTCTGCCAGCCCCTCGAACACCGCTTCGCCCACCAGGAAATGCCCAATATTGAGCTCCACAACCTGCGGCAACGCCGCGATTATCTCAGCGCTGGCATAATCGAGGCCGTGGCCCGCATGCACTTCCAGCCCCAGACTCTTGGCGAGCACAGCGCCGGCACGAATAAGCTCCCACTCCGCCTTAGCCTCCGCCGCGCGTCCTTGGGCCAGCGCGTCGCACCACGATCCCGTGTGTATCTCGATGGCCGGCGCGCCCAACTCGACTGCCGACTCGACCTGCGCGGGCGCCGCGCCGATGAACAGCGAGACCCGGATACCCGCGTGCTTGAGCGCGTGCACGACGGGCCGCAGCTGTGCCTCGTGCTTGACCGCATCGAGGCCGCCCTCGGTGGTGCGCTCGGTGCGTTTCTCCGGCACGAGGCAGACCGCGTGTGGCCTGGTCTTAAGCGCAATGGCCACCATCTCGTCGGTCGCCGCCATCTCGAAGTTGAGCGGCTTGTCGATCTCGGCCTTCAGCCGCGCGATATCGTCGTCGCGGATGTGTCGACGGTCCTCGCGCAGATGCGCGGTGATGCCATCTGCGCCGGCCGAGATGGCAAGCTTCGCTGCGCGCACCGGATCGGGATGGCGCCCGCCGCGCGCATTGCGGATGGTGGCGACGTGGTCGACGTTGACGCCCAGGCGCAGGCGTGGCGCGGCCATTTATCTAAACCCGTTTATCTAACCGTTGACCCGTTCCGCCTTAGCCACCACCGGCTTTGCGCGCAACTGCGCGATGATCGCGTTGAGATGCTTGAGGTCATAGACCTCTAAATCGATCTGCACATCGGTGAAATCGGGCGCTCGCCGCGTCATGCGGATGTTGTCGATATTTCCGTCATGCTCGGCGATCACCTGCGCGATCTGCGCAAGCGAGCCAGGCTCGTTAACCGACTGCACGGCGACGCGCGCCGGGAAGCGCCGCGGAGTGGTCTCTTCGTCGTCCCAGCGCACGTCCAGCCAGCGTTCCGGCTGGTCCTCAAACTCGGTGAGCGCCGGGGAATGGATCGGATAAATCGTGATGCCCTC
>Ga0207746_1000005_pt1:0-32500 | contig 35134 bp, 32 predicted proteins | sample LuqExpMetageno75_FD_187832 | JGI IMG/M metagenome (GOLD analysis project Ga0207746, IMG submission 187832) | Tropical forest soil microbial communities from Luquillo Experimental Forest, Puerto Rico - Sample 75 (SPAdes) | ecosystem: Environmental > Terrestrial > Soil > Tropical forest ...
GCAGCCGTCGCGCCTGAGCCGCGTTCCTTGCCCGCTGCGCCAGCCGCCGAACCGCTTTGCTCGTGAAGTCCGACCGAACCGCAAGTGCCTGTCCCATGGTAAGCGATCTCCGTTTGCCATGTTGAATCACTTCACAGCTGATTTGTGAATCCCTGTGAGTCAGCCGACTTGAGGTTTGGTATAAGTGGGGAGCCGCGAGATCGTCCACTCGATGGACCCACCCGATCTCTTTCCCTAAGTATCGGCAGAAAAGTATCCGAGGAATGCCACGCGACCCCTGCACACAGCAACGGGACTTCAATCGCGCTGAGAAATCGTCAGGGGGCTATAAATAGCGCCGCAGATCGGCAGCCGATTCCTCGGGCTTACGGTTGAGCTTGAACGGCGCGACGAAGCGGCCCTGTTTGTCCATCAGATATACCAACGCGGTATGGTCCATGCTGTAGTCGCCGTTTTCGCCGGACACCTTCTTCGCATAGACCCGGTAAGCCTTCTCAGCGGCCTCCACTGACTTGAGGTCGCCGGTCGCGCCTTGAAGGTGCGGATCGAAGCTCGAGAGGTAATCCTTCATCGCCGCCGGCGTGTCGCGCTCGGGATCGACGGTGATAAATAGCGCTCCGGCTTTATCGGCGTCCTTGCCCAACGCTCGCATCACTTCCGACACTTCAAACAACGTGGCCGGGCAGATATCGGGGCAGTGCGTGTAACCGAAGAAGACCAGAAATGGGCGCCCCTTCATTTCCTGATCAGTGATGGGCTTGCCGTTCTGGTCGATCAGATTGAACGGGCCGCCGATCGCCGAAACAGCGGGTCCTGTTCCCGCGTTTTGGCCGACGAAAAGAACAACGCCGAAGAAGAGCACCAGGCCAGAGAGAAAGGCGGAGAGGATCAGCAGGATGTGCGACGCTCGGGCAGTCATTTCACTCTTAATAGGGTCAAAAGCACAAAGCCCAACCAGCGCGTACCATTTCGAAGAATACTGTTGTCCCATAATGGGCCCACAGCCCCAGCGTACCTGCTACAATGAGCCCGGCTGCGGCGGAAAGCAGCACCAGGGGCCGCGACAATTTGGCAGAGGAAGCGAGCGCAGGCATTCGAAGCTCCACATGGAACTATTATTCTAGATAGGAGCTATTCCAGGTCCCGACAACCTACGCAGGTTGCCGGCATGAGGCGACCAATTGCCGCCATAAACCCTCGAAACATGGGGCTTTTCGGCGGCCGCGTTGACTTAAAGGGTTAAAGCCGCGATGTATATTTATACCGATTCCAATTTGAGCCACTTACGGGTATGGAGAAGCTGATGCGTAGTGCTTTGGCGATAGCTCTTGCGATCTCAATGTGGGCGGCGGCCACCGCTGCCTGGGCGCAGAATGCCCCGGCTCCCGCCGCTGCGGCTTCGCCACCCCCGGCCCCTGCGCCGGCTCCCACGCAGGCCAAGTGTGAAAATCCGAATGCGCTTGGCGTCGAGCGCATCGTGCAGATCGACACCACCGGCGGCCCGGGCTTTGGGTTCGAGCACTTCAAGGTCTATGACTTCCTGCGCGACAAGGAGATAGTGCTCACTTTCGACGACGGCCCCTGGCCGGGCAACACCGAGCGCGTGCTGAAGGCGCTCGCCGAAAACTGCACCAAGGCAATGTTCTTCCCCATCGGCAAGCACGCTGGTTACCACCCCGAGTTGCTCAAGGAAGTCGCCAAGGCCGGCCATACCATCGGCTCCCACACCTGGTCGCACAAGGATCTGTCGAAGCTGACGGACGACCAAGCCAAGGCCGAGATCGAGATGGGCATCGCGGCGGTGAGCGTAGCGCTCGGCAATCAGCCGGTCGGACCGTTCTTCCGCTTCCCGGCGCTCCGTCACCCGCCGGAAATGGTGAAATATGTCGGCGAACGCAACGTCGCTATCTTCTCCACTGATATGGACTCGTTCGACTTCAAAATGCGCAAGCCGGAGGAGGTCATCAAGTCGGTGATGGCCAAGCTGGGGAAGCACGGCAAAGGCATTATCCTGATGCATGACTTCCAGCATGCGACCTCCGAAGCGGTGCCGGAGCTGTTCAAACAGCTCAAGGCGGGCGGCTATAAGGTCGTGCAAGTAGTCGGAAAGACGCCAGTCAACCCGCTGCCGGAATACAAGGAGGCCGTGCTCAAGGAGATGGGCGGCGGTTTGGATACGGCGCGCCCGATGTCGAGCGTAATCCAGACCATCCAGGGCGACTGACGCCCGGCTGCACTTTTTTATTTTGCGGGCCGGGCGCGTCTGTTGGGTGCGCTGGAAGCTCGCCGGCGTCCATGAGTGCGTGCAGGCACCCTTCGAGCTGCAGGAGCGATCTCGTCAGACCCGCGTGCGGCTACAATTAAATCGTCAGTGCGAATTGTGATTTCGCGCCAGTTGACCGCACGCCGCCTCCGTTGCCAGAAGGCACCACCCATGTCGGGATTTATGTCGACGTACCTCGTGCCGGCCGCAATCGTTGCCGTGTCGATCGTGCTGCTGCTCGGCCTCCTTAACATGATGCGTGGCGGCTCGCCCAACCGCTCGCAGGAGCTCATGCGGCTGCGCGTGCTGCTGCAATTCGTCGCCATCATTGTGATCATGGCGACGATCTGGGCGATGGGGCGCTAAAGCGCTAGCGCTTGTTGATCTTCTTCGGCTTTGGCAGGGTCGGCTCGAGGCCGACCGCCGAGCGCATGCATTCGGCCTTTTTCATTTTTCTTCTTTGTGGACGGTTCCTCCGTCACCGGCCCGGCCGCTTCGATAGTCTGCGCCGAGGCCCGTACCAGCGCGATGGCATTGAATTCGCAAGCTTGGGAGGAAATCGGTGACAACAACAGACCGGCAACGGCGCTAGGTGCGTATGGAGTTCCCTAAGGTTTATGGCAGACCACGAATAGGCTAGAGACTAGCCTGAACTCGAACGGTAGCAAAAGGTACCCAGAATGGTGGTCCTCAACCGCATCTACACCCGAACCGGCGACGATGGTACGACATCGCTCGGCAGCGGAGCCCGCCGCAAAAAGTATGACCTGCGGGTGGAGGCCTATGGCTCGCTGGACGAGGCTAATGCAGTGATTGGCCTGGTCCGCCTGCATACGGCCCGCGATGCGGATTTCGATGCCGCGCTCCGTCGCATTCAGAATGACCTGTTCGACGTGGAGGCGGACCTCTGTCTAGCCGAAAAGGGTCCAGGCGGCGCTCGGTTGACCGTCACCGATGCCCAGGTCGCGTGGTTGGAGGCCGAAATCGACCGGCTCAACGTCCAGCTTGAACCGTTGAAATCCTTCATTCTACCCGGCGGCAGCCCCGCTTCGGCCTATCTGCATCTCGCTCGCACCGTCTGCCGCCGCGCAGAGCGGATTATGGTCGCTCTCAAGGATAAGCCGGGAGAGGGGGTGTCGGAGGCCTCCCTCAAATATGTCAATCGGCTGTCGGATTATCTATTCGTTGCTGGCCGCTATGCCAACGACAAGGGGACAGCCGACATACTGTGGGCGCCCGGTCAGAACCGCTAACTTGGACGTCTTGACTTCGCTCAATGGAGGCGCGTGCGGCGCAGCATACACGTTGACATGCAGACGGCGCGGCCATTAGCTTCCGGCCCGCTCTCAATAGCCCTTCCGGATGGGGTTCATGAAGATTCTAGTGCCCGTGAAACGGGTTGTTGATTTCAACGTCAAGATCCGCGTCAAACCGGATGGTTCCGGCGTTGAACTCGCCAACATCAAAATGTCGATGAATCCGTTCGACGAGATCGCCGTCGAAGAGGCGATCCGGCTGAAGGAAGGTGGCAAGGCGACCGAAATCGTGGCGGTATCGATCGGACCGGCGCAGGCCTCGGAAACCATCCGCACCGCACTCGCCATGGGCGCCGACCGCGGTATCCTGGTCAAGGCCGAGGGCGCCATTGAGCCACTTGCGGTTGCGAAGATCCTGAAAGGCATCATCGAGGCTGAGAAGCCAGGCATCGTCATCCTCGGAAAACAAGCAATCGACGACGATTGTAACCAGACCGGACAGATGCTCGCAGCCTTGCTCGGCTGGGCGCAGGGCACCTTCGCCTCCAAGATCGTGATCGAAGACGACAGCGTGACGGTGACCCGCGAGGTCGATGGCGGCTTGCAGACACTTAAGCTGAAAGCACCAGTGATCGTCACCACCGATCTGCGCCTGAATGAGCCGCGTTACGCCAGCCTGCCCAACATCATGAAGGCGAAGAAGAAGCCGATCGTGGAGAAGACACCGGCTGACTACGGCGCCGACATCAAGCTGCGCCTGCAGGTGTTAAAAACGACTGAGCCGCCGGGACGCAAGTCCGGCGTCAAGGTTAGTTCGGTGGCCGATCTGGTGAGCAAGCTCAAGAATGAAGCGGGGGTGCTGTGATGGCCACTCTTTTGATGGCCGAGCACGACAACAAGACGCTCAAGGACTCGACCAACAAGGCACTCACCGCGGCCAAGGCCATTGGGGCCGAGGTTCACGTGCTGGTCGCGGGCAAGGACTGCGAGGCGGTCGCCGACGCCGCGGCCAAGCTTGATGGGGTGAAGAAAGTGGTGCTGGCCGATGCGGCGGCCTACGAACACCGCCTGGCCGAACCGCTCGCCGCGCTGATCGTTTCGCTCGCCGGCAGCTACGACGCGATCGTCGCGCCGGCGACAACCAACGGCAAGAACGTGATGCCGCGCGTCGCCGCACTGCTCGACGTCATGCAGATCTCCGACATCATCAAGGTCGTCACGCCCGACACGTTCGAGCGGCCGATCTATGCCGGCAACGCCATCCAGACCGTGAAATCGAAGGACGCCAAGAAGGTCATCACCGTGCGCACCTCGACCTTCCAGGCGACCGACAACGGCGGTTCAGCGAGTGTGGAGAACGCGGTGCCGCCGGCCGATCCAGGACTTTCTACTTTTGTCGGTGAGCAATTGTCGAAATCAGAACGGCCCGAGCTTACCTCCGCCAAGATCATCATCTCCGGCGGACGCGCGATGCAGAGCCGCGAGAACTTCGCTAAATACATCGAGCCGGTGGCCGACAAACTGGGCGCCGCGGTCGGTGCCTCACGTGCTGCAGTCGACGCTGGTTACGCGCCGAATGACTGGCAGGTCGGGCAGACCGGCAAGGTGGTGGCGCCCGAACTCTACATCGCTGTAGGAATTTCGGGTGCGATCCAGCATCTCGCAGGGATGAAAGACTCCAAAGTGATTGTTGCTATCAACAAGGACGAGGAGGCGCCGATCTTCCAGGTTGCCGACTATGGTTTAGTTGCCGATCTCTATCAAGCGCTGCCGGAATTGGCGGCAGAACTCGAAAAGGTGAAGGGTTGACCACCGGTGCAAATTAGCTGTTGCGCGGGTGGTGCCATCGTACAGTTCGGCGTAAAAATAAGGGCACGTAGAACGAAGCGAAACCGACGCAGGAACCGGACTTTCCAGTAATCGGATGAAATCATGGCGTTGAATATTCAAAACATTGGGGTGATCGGCGCCGGGCAGATGGGCAACGGCATCGCCCATGTCTCTGCGTTGGCGGGTTTTTCCGTGTTGCTAAGCGATGTTTCGTCTGACCGCGTCAAGGCCGCGTTGGCAACCATCAACGGCAATATGGCGCGTCAGGTCAGCAAGAAGACAATCACTGAGGACGACCGCAAGAACGCACTCTCGCGTATCAAGCCCGCGGAGAAATACGACGCGCTGGCGGGTTGTGATCTGGTGATCGAGACGGCCACCGAGAAGGAAGAGATTAAGCGGAAGATCTTTTCCGATCTCTGCGCCTCGCTGAAGCCCGAGGCAATCGTCGCTACCAACACGTCATCGATTTCGATCACGCGGCTGGCCGCGTCGACCGACCGGCCCGAGCGCTTCATTGGCATTCATTTCATGAATCCAGTGCCGCTGATGGAGCTGGTCGAGTTGATCCGCGGTATTGCCACGGACGACAGCACGTTCGAGAGCAGTAAGGCGTTTATCAAGAAGCTCGGCAAGACGATCGCGGTGTCGGAGGACTTCCCCGCCTTCATCGTCAACCGAATTTTGCTGCCGATGATCAACGAGGCGGTCTACACGCTCTACGAGGGCGTCGGCAATGTAGAGGCGATCGACACCGCAATGCGTCTCGGCGCGCACCACCCGATGGGGCCGCTGGAGCTCGCCGATTTCATCGGTCTCGACACCTGTCTCTCGGTCATGCAGGTGCTGCACGAGGGGCTGGCCGATTCGAAATACCGGCCGTGCCCGCTGCTGGTGAAATACGTCGAGGCGGGCTGGCTCGGCCGCAAGACGCAGCGCGGCTTCTACGACTACCGCGGCGAGAAGCCGGTGCCGACGCGCTGAGCAATAGGCCGCTGCTGGCTTATCGACAAAATCAATCGCAGCAGGAGCCTACGCTCCTTGGGCGCCGTCTCGTATTCGGCGTGCCGGCGCACCCAGAGGGGCCACGGCCGCCTTTGTCGCGCCCTTTCGGCACCAGATCGAGATAATTGTAATCGGTGTTGAGGAGGTCGATGACGCGAGCATAGAGCTCATCATCTACTGCCGGCTGTCCAGATTGGGCCGATGTTTTCAACTCGATAATCGTGCATTTGAACCAACGTGACGTGATGATGGTCGCGATCTTTCGCGCGCCTTTGGCAAAGCTCGAAGCCTATCGCAAACGCATATTGGAGCTTCAAATGGCTGTCGTCGCTGGGAAGCGATTTCAATTTCGACTTCCAGGTTTCGTTCACGCCGGAAGAAATGACAGCTAAGGGTGTGATCTACAATTTCGCGCGGCAGATCCCGAGGTGTCGAGCGTGAAGGTGTGAGTGTCTTCTTTAAGGACAAAAGCGGCCCGTGTTTCGCACTCATGGCTACACTCATCTAAAAGCTCGGCGAGCGATTTCTTACCGTCCGGGCCATGGAGCACATAATTCCTTTCCACTTTCACCCGCGGCCGCGCAGCGCTCGGCTGGTCGCGCGGCTTCCTTGGTAAAGATCTTTTCCTTGGCGAGTAGCACCCGGCGCGCCTTGAGCCATTCGGCTTGCAAAACCACCGCGTGCCGCATGATCGACCTCCCTAAGGCCAGATCAGGTTTTTACCGGTGTCATCCAACCGATGCTGGCGCCACCCGGCTCGCGCAGTATGGCGATGCGGCCGACGCCGGGCACATCGAAGATCGGACGCATCAGCATCGCGCCGGCGTCGGTTGCTTTCTTGACGCGAGCGTTGACATCGTCGACCGCGAGATAGGACATCCACGTCTCCGGCACGCCGTCGAACTGCGGGCTGCTGAGCGGGAACAGGCCACCGACCGGCTCACCGCCAATTTTTGCCACCCAATAGGTGCCATCCGGCATTGGCATCGCCTCGAAACTCCAGCCGACGGTGTCGGCATAGAATTTCTTGTCGCGTTCGGCGTTCCTCGTCATCAACTCGTTCCAATAAAAATGTCCGTGCGACCATTGCGGCATATGCAACTCCCTTGTGGTTTGCGTAGCGAGTTACTTCTAGAGCTTCTCCATCGCGCCGTTCCAGCCACTTTCGTGACGGTTGCGCGGCGCTTCGTCGATAAACTGTTCGCGTATCAGCGCGGCGGGATTCAAATTTCCGTTGAGGATTAGCGTTTGGAGCGAGGGCATGGATCCGCTCGCGATAGCTAATGATTTAAAACCAACAATGCGGCATCGGTCGTGCAGGTGATCGAGACTGCGCACAAGATTATGCGACGCCTCGCCAACGTCGACGCCTGCGTTGTGTAAAACCTCAACGTCATCACTTAGTGACCCTAGGGCCGAATTGCCGCTTGGATCAGCTTCACCGCATCGTCGCTTGCCCATTCCGCGGGACCGGCGATGCTACCAATCTCGCACCCTTGTGGGTCCACCAGTACGGTGGTCGGCATGCCGAAGGCGCGGCCGATGGCTTTCAGATCCTGGAAGGTCTTGGCCTCCGGATCGGCGAAAAAGGCGAGCTTCTTAACGCCCACTTCCTTGAGCCAAGCCCTCGGTTTGTCGAGATCGCGGGTATCGATGTTGACCGCTACCACCTCAAACTTTGGACCGCCCAGCTGCTGCTGCAGGGCGTCGAGCGCCGGCATCTCCTTACGGCAGGGCACACACCAGGTGGCCCACAGATTGAGCAGCACCGTGCGGCCGCGCCAGCGGTCGAGGGTCAGCGGCTTGCCGGAGGCATCTTGAAAGGCGAGGTCGGGCACGCGCAGCGGGCTCCCAGCAATATTAACTGCAGCTACCTCGCCATGCGCCAAAGAGGCCAATTTTCGGGCCAATTCGACCGCCGGGCGGCATGCAGTATCGTCGCCCGCATTGCCTCTGAGGGTGGCAATCTCGTATACCCCGGCGAGCCCGAGGACCAAGCCAGCGAAAGCGCCTGCCAGGACAATGGCCAGGCGCTTTTTGGCGGAGCCGGGCGAAGGATGTTCGGACATCAGCGGCGAGACCTCGGTGGCTAGGCCAAGAGCGATATCATGAGCAACAAGATGTGGGGCGGGCGGTTTGCGTCTGGCCCTGGCGCCATCATGGAGGAAATCAATGCCTCCATCGATTTCGACAAGGCTCTCTACCGCCAAGACATCGCCGCGTCCAAGGCCCACGCCGAGATGCTCGCCAAGCAAGGCATCATTACGGCGGACGATGCGGAAAGGATCGCTTACGGTCTAGACACCATTTTGTCAGAGATCGCGGACGGCAAATTCTCGTTCAAGCGGGCGCTCGAAGACATCCACATGAATGTCGAGGGTCGGCTTGGCGAATTGATCGGCGAGGCCGCCGGCCGGTTGCACACGGCGCGCTCCCGCAACGATCAGGTGGCAACCGATTTTCGGCTGTGGATGCGCGACACCATCGACGCGCTCGATGCGGCGCTCGCCGGGTTTCAGCGTGCGCTCGCCGACAAGGCGTTCGCCCATGCTGGCACCGTGATGCCAGGGCTCACCCACATGCAGACCGCCCAGCCAGTGACCTTCGGCCATCATCTGCTCGCCTATGTCGAAATGGCGGCGCGCGACCGCGGTCGCTTCGCCGATGCGCGCAAGCGGTTGAATGAATCGCCGCTTGGCGCCGGCGCACTGGCGGGGACGTCATTCGCGCTCGATCGCAGCATGACCGCGAAGGCACTCGGCTTCGATCGGCCCGCCGCAAATTCGCTTGATGCGGTCTCCGACCGCGATTTTGCTATGGAAACGCTTGCTGCCGCGTCGATCGCGGCAATACATATGTCTCGACTCGCCGAGGAGATTGTGATCTGGACCTCGCCGCTCACTGGCTTGGCCAAGCTATCGGACAAGTTCACCACCGGCTCGTCAATGATGCCGCAGAAGCGCAACCCCGACGCCGCCGAGTTGGTACGGGCCAAAACTGGGCGGATCATCGGCGTGCTTGCGGCGCTGATGGTCGTGATGAAAGGTCTGCCGCTCGCCTATGCCAAGGACATGCAGGAGGACAAGGAGGGCGCCATGGACGCGCTCGCCGCGTTGAGCCTGTCAATCGCGGCGATGACTGGTATGGTATCGGATCTCGAGCCCGATACTTCGCGCATGAGGAAGGCGGCCGCCGAGGGCTACGCCACCGCCACCGATCTCGCCGATTGGTTGGTGCGCACTCTGAAGATCCCGTTTCGCGAAGCCCATAATCTGACCGGCCGCATCGTCGCCAAGGCGGCGGAGGTGGGAGTGCCGCTGCATCGGCTGCCATTGGCGACGATGCGCGAGGTCGAACCGCGAATTAGCGAGGACGTGTTCTCTGTTCTGTCAGTCGACCGTTCGGTGAGGAGCCGGACGAGTTTTGGCGGAACGGCACCCAAAAATGTGCGCGCGCAGGCAAGGAAATGGTTGCGCAAGCTGGAAAAAGAAGTCCTGACTTCGCCTTGATTGCGGGGTTTGCTATGCTGCCGTTGACCGAGGAGTGCGTTCCTTGAGCTGTCTTTTCGACCGCGCTTTTGTTCCTCTTCTGCTGATCGGCGCCCTCGTCGCTTCCCTCGGCCTAGCGGCGTGCGGCCGGAAAGGTCCGCTTGACCCACCGCCGGGCGCCTCGCTCGAGGGCCAGCCGCAGGCCAACATGCCGGACCTCATGAGGAGCAGCGGCGCGACGCCGATCGGCGGTCAGGCGGAGAACGGCAATCCGGGAGTGGGGCCCAATGGACAGCCGCTCGCGCCCAAAGGTCCGAAAAAACAAATCCCACTCGACGTCCTACTCAACTGAGCGTGTGATGCACCACTTCGCTTATCGCGACGGCGTGCTGCACGCCGAGGCGGTCGGTCTCGATGTGCTTGCGAGAGAGGTCGGGACACCATTCTATTGCTATTCGACTGCGACGTTGGAGCGGCATTACAATGTGTTCGCGGACGCCTTCTCCGACGTGCCGTCGCTCGTCTGCTATGCGATGAAGGCGAACTCCAACCAGGCGGTGATCGCGACCTTGGCGCGGCTTGGCGCCGGCGCCGACGTAGTATCGGCAGGCGAACTCAGGCGCGCGCGGCTCGCCGGCGTGCCAGCCGATAAGATCATGTTCTCCGGCATCGGCAAGACCGCGCGCGAGCTTGCGTTTGCGGTCGACGAGGGCATCCTCTGCATTAATGTCGAGTCAGAGCCGGAGCTCGAACTGCTTTCGCTGATCGCAACCAGCAAGGGGCGCTCCGCCTGCATCTCGGTGCGCGTCAATCCTGACATCGACGCCAAGACGCATCACAAGATCGCCACCGGCAAGGCCGAGAACAAGTTCGGTATTCCGCTCAGCAGAGCGCGCGCCGTCTATGCGCAGACGGCAAAACTGCCGGGCATAAAGGTGACCGGTGTCGACATGCATATCGGCAGTCAGATCACCGAACTCGACCCCTTCCACAACGCGTTCACGCTGCTCGCCGAGTTCGTGCGCACGCTGCGCAGCGACGGCCATACCATCTCGCATGTTGATCTCGGCGGCGGCTTGGGGATTGCATATCAGGACGACAACGAGCCGCCGCCGCATCCGGAGCAATATGCCAAGATCGTCAAGCACGCTACGCGCGACCTCGGTTGCCGGCTCATTTTCGAGCCTGGCCGACTGATCGTCGGCAATGCCGGTATATTGGTGACGCGCGTGCTGTTCGTGAAGCACGGCGAAGCCAAGAACTTCGTGGTCGTGGATGCTGGGATGAACGATCTAATCCGCCCTACGTTATATGACGCGCATCACGCGATCTGGCCGGTAGTCGAGCCGCCCGCCACCAGCCGCCGCATCCGCGCCGACGTGGTCGGACCGGTCTGCGAGAGCGGAGATTTCCTCGCGCTCCAGCGTGAGATCGCTGAACCGGCCGCAGGGGCTCTGCTGGCGGTGATGTCGGCGGGCGCCTACGGGGCGGTGCAGGCGGGAACCTACAATAGCCGTCCGCTGGTGCCGGAAGTGCTAGTCAAGGGCGCAGAATGGGCAATTGTCCGCCCACGCCTCGAAGTTGACCAATTAATCGGGCTCGATCGGATGCCGGCTTGGCTTTAGGCCCGAGATGCGCACATGGCCTGGGAAAGGTCGGCGTGTTAGCCTGATGATCAAACGGATTCTCGAGGCGCTCAACGAGGGAGCGGCTTTTGGACGGTTTGGACGAACAGCCGAAGCAACCGACCCGGATCTTTTTGGCACGAGCGCTCCAGCGCGCACGTGGTAGCTTATTCTGGGAACGGCTATGGCCGGCTCTGGCCAGGCTGGCCACGGCACTCGGATTGTTCCTGGCGTTTTCCTGGTTTGGGCTTTGGCTCGTACTGCCGCCTCCGGGGCACGCCATTGGCCTGGTGTTGTTCCTGTTGGTAACTGGATTTGCAGCGATTCCGCTGCTGCGGCTTCGGACGCCGACCATCCACGAGGGTTTGCGCCGCCTCGACCGCGGCAGCGGCGAGATGCATCGACCGGCCACCGCTGTTGTCGACCAGTTGGCGACCAACCAACACGATCCGGTGGCGCAGGCGCTCTGGCAGGCCCATGTTGAGCACGCGCTGCTGTCGGCGGGTAAGCTCAAGGCTGGCTGGCCGTCGCCGAAATTGTCTATGCGCGACCCGATTGCATTGCGCGCGCTCGTTCTCATTCTGGCGGTGACGAGCTATTTTGCTGCTGGCGGCGAGCATATTAAGCGCATTGCCGCGGCCTTCGATTGGCAGGGCGTCGTGGCCCCTGCCAACTTCCGCATCGATGCCTGGGTGACGCCACCGCCCTATACCGGCCGACCGCCGGTCATGCTTGCCGGTCTACGTCCGGGCGAGAGCGCACACGCGAGCGCTCCGGTCGCGGTACCGGTCGGCAGCCAGCTGGTAGTTCGTTCCACTGGCAATAGGCGTTTCGACATAACGTGCAAGGGCGGTATCGAGGACACGCCGCCGGATGCGCATGTTGCTTTGCCGGCAGGCACCGAGGAGCGCCGCTTCGTGATCAAGGGCGACGGCGCGGCGGTACTTCACAGAGCCGGCAGCAGCGATCTAGCCTGGAATTTCACCGCCATCCCAGACCGTGCTCCATCCATTGAATTGACAAGGGCTCCGGAGCGGCAGGCGCGCGGTTCGTTCAAGCTCGAATACAGGATCGACGACGACTACGGCGTCATCGAAGCGCATGCCAGCTTTGCGCTCAAGCAGGACGAGGCTGCCGACGGTGAGAATCCGGGGCGCCCGTTATTCAACGCGCCCGAATTCCCGCTCACCCTGCCTCAGGCGCGCACGCGCAACGGCGTAGCCCAGACCACGCGCGATCTTTCGCAGCATCCCTGGGCCGGCTCCAAGGTGACAATGACGCTGGTGGCACGCGACGAGGCTGGCAACGTAGGCCGCAGCGCAACGACGGTGTTCGATTTGCCGCAGCGAATTTTCGTCAAGCCGGTGGCGCGGGCTCTGATCGAGCAACGTCGCATTTTGGCACTCGATGCCGATGCCAAGCCGCTGGTGTTGACGGCGCTTGACGCGCTCACCATCGCGCCGGAGCAGTTCACGCCAGAAACCACCGTCTACCTCGGGCTCCGCGCCATCTACTTCGACCTCGAGCACGCGAAGAGTGACGATCAGCTACGCGAGGTTGTGGCGCGGATGTGGGACATGGCGGTTCGGCTTGAAGACGGCAACGTCAGCCAGGCCGAACTCGCCCTGCGACAGGCGCAGGAGGCGCTGCGCCAGGCGCTCGAACACGGCGCGACCGACGAAGAGCTTAAGAAGCTGATGGATCAGCTGCGCGCTGCTATGGACAAGTACCTGCAGGCGCTGGCGGAGGAGATGCGGAAGAATCCGCAGCAGCTTGCCCGTCCGCTTGACCGTAACTTTCGCATGCTCAGCGAGCGTGATCTGCGAAGCATGCTCGACCGGCTGGAAAATCTTGCGCGGTCGGGAAACAAAGAGGCCGCGCAACGGCTGCTCGAAGAATTGCAGTCGATGCTCGAGAACTTGCAGATGGCGCGGCCCGGTGCGCAGGGCGAGGAAGGCGACGACGACATGATGTCGGCGCTTGACGAGCTCGGCGACATGATCCGCAAGCAGCAGCAATTGCGTGATAAGACCTACAAGCAAGGCCAGGATACGCGACGGGACCGGCAGCGACTTCCGGACCAGGGCCAGCAGCAGTTTGACGACCTGCGGCAAGATCAGCAGGCCCTGCGTGACCGCCTCAATAAGCTGCTCGATCAGCTGCGCAAGCACGGCCTTGAGCAGAAAGAGGGCCAGAACCAGCAAGGTCAGCAGGGACAGCGTAACAACAGCATGGATCAGCTCGGCAGCGCCGGCGAGGCCATGGGCGAGGCCGAGGGCGAACTCGGCCAGGGCGACGCTGACAGCGCGGTTGACAGCCAGGGCCGCGCACTCGATGCCATGCGGAAAGGTGCGCAGGGCATGGCGCAGGCCATGCAGCAGAATGGGATACAGGGGCTCGGTCAGCCTGGTCGCAACGGTCGTGCTCGCGCCCAACAGGATACTGATCCGCTTGGGAGGCCGATGCGCGGACGTGAATACGGCGACGATGTCACGGTGAAGGTGCCGGGCGAGATCGACGCGCAACGCGCCCGCCGTATTCTGGAAGAGTTACGCCGGCGCTTCGGCGAAAGCACCCGCCCGCAGCTTGAGCTTGATTACATCGAGCGGCTGCTCAAGGATTATTGATCGGTAAAACAGCCCGCGCAGCCTAGTGCCGCGTCACCAGAGCCTGACGATCGTGCACCAGTGCGTCCACCGCTGCCCGGGTCCGTGCCATCGCTATTTTGCTCCACTGTCGTGCGCCGTGAAGAAGCGCACTATCACGTCGGTGGCATCAGCCGGCGTCGGGATCTGACTGCGAAATTCCAGCCGCTCGCCCGGGCCAAGCACGCCGCGGGAAGGCTGCGCGCGCGAGGTGTAGACTTCCTGGCCGGTGGCGTTACGCGCGGCAAAGCGCAGGCGCGGCACCTCGACCGGCTTGCTGGCCTCGCTGACGATGACGCCTTCTACGATCAGCACGCTATCGCCGTCCTGCATCTCTTTCGAGATGCGCACGTTCTCAAATTTGAGGCTGCGCAGGTTGACTGGCAGGCCGAATGCGGCGAACAGCGATGCGGTCTGCGGCAAATAACGCACAACCTCATTGCGGGCGCCGACCAGCGTCATGTTGAAGGCGACCAGCACGAGAATGATGGCGGGCCAGCGCGATGAGTGGGAGGTCTTCTGTCGTCGCGCCTGCAGCCGTTGCCGACGGACGGCGAAACTCTCGATTTCTTCGAAATCTTGCGGCAGTTCGTGCTCGATAGGCGGCACCAGCGAAGGGGCGTCGAGGATGATGGCGGGCTCCGGCGGTTGTATTTTGGCGGGCGGTGAAACCGGCTCGCAGACTGACGGCCGCGCGGAGGGCACGGAGTCAGACTCCTCGCCGCCGAAGTCTTCGGGGGCCGCTGTTTGCGGTGCGGGCGGCGCTGGCGACGTCATAGGCGAGGGGTCGGGCGTCGCTTTTCTCTCAACTTCGGTGATCACGCGGTCTATGAACGTGCTCACGTCGGGCGCCGGCTTCGGTCGCCCACCGGCAAACCAGGTCACCTTGCACCGCGCGCAGCGTACGGTTCTCCCGGTCGGTCTTACCGCGGCAGGGTCGATCGTATAGGAGGTGGTGCAGCCTGGACAGACGATCAGCATTGCTTCGAAGCGATTCGATCTCAGAACCTAGCAGCTTTCCGTTAACGGACTGGAAACCATGCCGGCCCCGGTTTTGAGGGGACAGCCGCCCGTTGCCGGCCCGCGGCGCTAGCAGCGCCACAATAATCCTGTAAAAGCGCTGGCCGAAAATGGCCGCTGCGGCTGATCCTGGGGGGAAGGCTCTGAGGGGGCGCCGGCCAGGGTTAGTTACTCCAGGGGCCCTGCAAGGGTAAGCGGAGACGGTCGTTGGTCCGATTCGAAAATGTCGGGTTGCGCTATGGCCTTGGGCCGGAGGTCCTGCGGGACCTCACGTTCCGCGTCGCGCCGCATTCCTTCCAGTTTCTGACCGGCCCCTCGGGAGCGGGCAAGACCTCGCTGCTGCGGCTCCTGTTCCTATCGCTTAAGCCGACGCGCGGCCTGATCACGCAATTCGGCCACGACGTGGCCACGCTCTCAAAGGACGCAGTGGCGAATTTGCGTCGCCGCGTTGGCATCGTGTTTCAGGATTTCCGCCTGCTCGACCATATGACCACCTACGAGAACGTGGCGCTGCCGCTGCGCGTGATGGGGCGCCCCGAGGAAAGTTATCGCGACGAAGTCGTCGAACTGTTGAACTGGGTCGGACTGGGCGAGCGGACGTGGGCGCTGCCGCCGGTGCTCTCCGGCGGCGAGAAGCAGCGCGCCGCAATCGCGCGCGCGGTCATCGCGCGGCCGCAACTGCTGCTGGCCGACGAGCCCACCGGAAACGTTGATCCGAGCCTGGCGCAGCGGCTGCTGCGGCTTTTCATCGAGCTCAACAAATCCGGAACCTCGGTGGTGATCGCCACGCACGACATAGCGCTGATGGATCAGTACGATGCGCGACGGCTGGTGCTGCACGAGGGACGGCTGCACATCTACGACTGAGGACGAAGGTTGATCGATTCCGCGAGGGACGACATTTCTGTGACGCCGCGGCTGTCGGGCGGCGGACTGCCGCGTTTCGAGACGCCGCTGGTGCCGCGCAATTCGATCTCCGGGCGCGCGCTAATTGCCGTCGTCGCCATCATGACGTTCCTCGCCTCCATCACCACCGGCGGCGTGATACTGATAGGCAATGCCGCGAGCGAATGGCAATCGGACGTTGCGCGTGAGGTCACCATCCAGGTGACCCCGGCACCCGGTCGCGACGTCGACGCCGCGGTGGAAAGGGCGGCTGCCGCGGCCCGCGCCTTCCCCGGCATTGGCGGGGTACGCCCCTACTCGAAAGAGGAATCCACCAAGCTCCTGGAGCCGTGGCTCGGTAACGGCCTCTCGCTCGCCGCATTGCCGGTACCACGGCTGATTGTGGTAAAGATCGCAACCGGAGCGGCACCCGACATTCCGCAGCTTCGCCGGACACTGGCCGAGCAGGTGCCGGGTGCGACACTCGACGATCATCGCGGCTGGATCGACCGCATGCGCGCCATGGCCGGCACCGCGGTTGCCGCCGGGGTCGGCATTCTGTTGCTGATGATCGCTGCCACGGTGCTCTCCGTCACCTTCGCCACGCGCGCCGCCATGGCAACCAACAAGCCGGTGATCGAGGTGTTGCACTTTGTTGGCGCCAAAAACGGTTTCATCGCCGGCCACTTCCAGCATCACTTTCTACTGCTCGGCCTGCAGGGCGGCGCCATCGGCGGCGGCATCGCAATCGTGCTGTTCGCGCTCGCGGGCGCCATCAGCAGCTGGTTTGCTGGAACCGCGAGAGGCGATCAGACCGCCGTTTTGTTTGGCTCCTTCTCCATCGGGCTTGCCGGCTACATCGCCGTCCTCGGCCAGGTCGTGCTGATCGCGGCGGTGACGGCGATAACGTCGCGCCATACGGTGAACCGCACGCTCGATATGATTGACTAGCATGCTTGCCAGTTTCGCACGCATCGTCGGTTTCTTGACCATGGCCGTGGGTGCTGCCGGCGCCGTGCTGTTGGGTGCAGGCTTCTGCTGGTTCTATCTGAACATTCCGTCAGAGGAAGTGACACTCGACCTCAAGGCCGACGGCATCGTCGTGCTCACCGGCGCCGCCACGCGCATTCCGGACGCGATCGAATTGTTGGCCGTTGAACGCGGCAAGCGGCTCTTGATCAGCGGTGTGCACCGCGACACGCGGGCGCGCGAAATCGCGCGGCTGACTCCGCTCTATTCGAAGTATTTTTCGTGCTGCATCGATCTCGATCGCTCCGCGCTCAACACCTTCGGCAACGCGCTGGAGACAAAGCGCTGGGCGCGCGAACACAATTTCAATTCGCTGATCGTGGTGACCTCGAACTGGCACATGCAGCGGTCCATGGCTGAGCTCAAACATCAGCTGCCTGACGTCACGCTGATCGCGTTCCCGGTGATCTCGCCGAGAGTAAAGGACGAGCCATGGTGGTCGAACATCGACACCGCGCGCTTGCTGTTTGCCGAATACTTGAAGTACCTGTTAGCGCTCGCCCGTATGCATCTCGACCCCGATGCCGTCTGAAGGACCGCCCTAAGTGAACTTGCTTCGCTCCCTCGCCTTTAACGCCGTGTTTTATCTGAATACGACGATCTGGCTGATTGTCGCTCTACCAACGTTCTTCATGCCCTACACGGCCATACTTGCAGTGGCGAAAGCATGGGGCCGCGTCAATCTTTTGCTGCTGCGCGTGGTCGCCGGTATCGGTTACGAGTTCAGAGGTCGAGAGAAGATCCCGCGGGGCCCAATCATCGTGGCAGCCAAGCACCAGTCGGCCTGGGAAACCTTCGCGCTTCTGTCGCTGTTCGACAGTCCGTTCTTCATCGTAAAACGCGAACTACAATGGATTCCGGTCTTTGGTTGGTACATGATCAAGGGCCGCATGGTGCCGGTTGATCGCAGCGCTCGAAAGCAAGCGATCCACGAAATGGCGGAGCGCGCCCGCGCCGAGCTAAACCGCGGGCGCCAGCTGATCATCTTTCCCGAGGGGACGCGGCGGCCACCCGGGGCTGAGCCGCGCTACAGGTTCGGCGTCGCGCATCTTTATTCCGCGGAAGGCGTGCCATGCGTGCCAATCGCGCTCAATTCCGGGCTGTTTTGGCCGCGCCGCTCGATATGCCGGGTGCCCGGTATGGTCCTAGTCGAAATCCTCGACCCGATTCCGCCGGGCATGGAGCAGGAGAAGTTCTTCGCCTACCTCCAGGATGTCATCGAGAACGCGACGGCGCGCTTGATCGCGGAAGCAAAAGCTAAAATGCAGCGCTGACGCCGCTCGCTTTGCTTTGTTCTTGCTTCCCTCGGTCGGAGACGCACTTTCCGGTTCAAATTCCGCAAGCTCCTTTAGTCGTACGCGTTATCCTGCAATACGATTGATAGTCCGGCACGGCCGGCAGGGAAATATGTTGGGCGCGCGCTTTCGCGATATCACCCTTTTCTCGTAGATCAGGCCGCGGCTTATGATGGGCGGTAGCATAGGTCAGTCCGATGTGTCGCGTGATTGTAGTCTTCGAGCGCGCGCTCGGGATCGCTCTTCTGCTCACCGACGTCGATGCTGTAGTCGTAGCTTTCGACTTTGTTAGGCTGCATGCGGATCGAAATAGCGTAGTCGGCGAGCGAGGCGTCCGGCTGGCCTTTCTTCCGCTTCCAGCTGTAGCTGCCGCGATTGATCGAAGCCAAGTATTTATCCTTGAGGCGGCCGAAATTAATTATGCGGGTGCAGGCGCTGGCACCGAATTTGCTCGCATCCTTGTAGTTTTTCGTGACCGAGAGAGAACTAGAGCAGCCAATGCCGGCTCGAGAGGCCTTTGAGCCGTTCGGCCAACTGGCGTAATGCCTCGTCACGATAGCCATGGTTGTCGAGTTCTTTAACCGCGGCCAGCACGTAATCGCGGCAGGCTCCGGAGCGGCCGTGGCCTTGCCGGATATAGTGCAATTGCTGGGCGATCGTGAGTCGCCCGGCATATTGCCGGTGGCCGCGGTTAACCATGTAGCAAAGCGCGTGCACCGTCTGCTGCGGATCGTGATCGAGCCAGACTGCGCGCCACGTCTCGCGATAGACCAAGGTGATCTGCTCGCGCGTCCGCAAATAGCCGACCGTAGCTTCCCGTTTGCGCGCTGCCACCCGGTAGGCGATGCCGCGGCAATTGCCGCCGCGGTCGAGGCCCAGCACCAGCCCGGGCTTTTCCGGCGTACCGCGGTGATGGAGGGAATAGACGCAGAGGGCCCGATGTGCCCCGACCAGGCGGGCGTTGCGCCGTTCCAGAAAATCGAAACCCGGCCGCCACATTAGCGATCCGTAGGCAAAAACCCAAAAGTCGTCGCCGCTTTTCTCGAAATTTTTGTGCATCGGTGTCGCGTTAGGCCTCTGCCGTTGACAGGGCCCCGCGTAACAGCATGGGTTGTCCCGCGCAACCATCATTGGGGCCAATCCAGCATTCGGGCGCAGAAACGCCGCAATCCGCAGGTGTTAGGACAGCGATGGCATGCTCACGATCCCGCTCCGCGCGCCTACGCAAGCGCCGCTATATCGGGACGCTTATCCTCTTCCTCGCGCTGGTCGGTGGCTGGAGCTATCTCTGGTACTACGCGACCGGAAAGGCGGAAGTCGCCATCGACGGCTGGCGGGCGCGCGAAGCCAAGGCCGGCCGAATCTATACCTGCGGCTCGCAATCCATTGGCGGCTATCCGTTCCGAATCGAAGTGACCTGCGACAAGGCTGCGGCGGTGTTCCGCAGCAATCAGCCGCCGGTGGAGATCAAGACCAGCGGCATATTGGTCGCGGCACAGCTCTATCAGCCGACGCTGCTAATCAGTGATTTCTATGGACCCTTGACCATTGCCGATCTGGGCCATGCGCCGAATATCATCGTCAACTGGAAGCTGGCGCAGTCGAGCGTGCGCGGGACGCCTTCCGCGCCCGAGCGCATCTCGCTGGTGTTCGACCAGCCCGTCGTCGAACGCATCAACGGAAACAATCGACAGAGCGTGCTCAAGGCTCAGCACATCGAGGTCCATGGGCGTCTTGCCGGAGGCTCAGTGACAAACAAGCCAATAATCGAAACCGTGCTGCGGATCAGGGCGGCGGCCGCGCCGGAGCTGCATCCGGCCGCGGCGATGCCGATCGACGCCGACATCACAACGCTGTTGCGGGGGCTGAACGATTTTTCGCCCAAGCCCTGGTCGGCCCGTTTCCGCGAGTTGCAGGCAGTCGACGGCCGCGTCGACATCACCCAGGCGCGCGTGCAGCAGGGCGACACGATTGCCGTTGGCGACGGCACTTTGTCGCTCAATACGAGCGGCCGGCTGCAGGGTCAGTTACGCGTCACGGTCGCCAATATCGAGCCGTTCCTCGCCGCCGTCGGCACCCCGCAGGTCGTGCAGAACTCGCCTGATATGGACCGGCTCTCCGGCGCGCTCGATCGTCTGCTGCCGGGTCTCGGCAATGTCGCGCGTCAGCAGGCCACCAGCTCGAATTTATCGCTGGGCATCAATCTGCTCGGTGAGCAGACGACGCTCGAAGGCAAGCGCGCGGTCACGCTACCCCTGCGCTTCGACGACGGTTCGGTGTTCCTGGGGCCGATCTGGATCGGCAATACGCCGGCGATGTTCTAATCTTCCCCGGCCGCGTAAGGCTTCGGCAAGGGCTCGGGCGGTAAGCTGGGATGAGGGCGGCCGAAATCCGCCGCCGGCGAATCCTGACCGATATCGACGATGCCCTTGCGGATCGCGCGCGTTCGCTTGAAATGCTTGAAGAGTGTCTCGCCGTCACCTTTGCGAATGGCTTTGGTGAGCGCGGATACGTCCTCGTTAAAGCGGCCAAGCATCTCCAGGACCGCGTCCTTGTTGGCAAGGAAGACGTCGCGCCACATCGTGGGATCGGATGCCGCGATACGGGTAAAGTCGCGGAAGCCGCCGGCCGAGAATTTGAGCACCTCGGAGCGCGTCACCGTCTGCATCTCATCGGCCGTGCCGACAATAGTGTAGGCGATCAGATGTGGCAGATGGCTGGTGATTGCCAGCACCAAGTCGTGATGCTCGGCCGACATTTTCTCGACGTTGGCGCCGAGCAAGCGCCAGAACGCGGCAAGCTTGTCGACCGCCTTTCGATCGGTGCCCTCGGTAGGGGTCAGGATGCACCAACGGTTCACGAACAATTCGGCAAAGCCGGCATCGGGGCCCGAATGTTCGGTGCCGGCGACCGGATGCGCGGGCACGAAGTGCACGTTTTTCGGCAGATGCTGGCCCATATCGCGCACGACCGAGCCCTTGACCGAGCCGACGTCGGAAATCGTGGCACCGGGGGTGAGATACGGGCCGATCTCCTTGGCGACCGTCCCGCATGCGCCGACCGGGATACAGACTATCACGAGGTCCGCGCCCTCCACGGCTGCGCCATTGCTTTCCACCACCTGATCGGCGAGCCCGAGTTCGGCCACACGCCGACGCGTCGCCGCCGAGCGGGCAGTAGCGACGATCGAATGTACGGCGCCTTGCGCGCGGGCGGCACGAGCGATCGACGATCCGATCAGCCCTACGCCGATTAGCGCCAGGCAGTTATAGAGTGCGGCCTTTTTGCTCACGCTGCCTTCCCCAAGAATTCCGACAGTGCCTGCACGACCAGCTGGTTGGCTTCCTCGGTGCCGACAGTCATGCGCAAGGCATTGGGGAGCTTGTAAACACCGACCTGGCGCAGGATGAGGCCGCGTGCGGTCAGGAACGCGTCAGCCTCCTTGGCGGTCTTGCCCTTGGTATCCGGAAAGTGGATGAGCACAAAGTTCGCCACGCTCGGCGTCACCTGCAAGCCGAGCTTGCGGATCTCCTCGATAAGCCAAGCGAGCCAGCGCGTATTGTGCTCGCGCGAGCGTTCGACGTGAGCGGTGTCGCGGATCGCCGCCACGCCGGCCGCGATCGCCGGCGCGTTGACGTTAAACGGCCCGCGGACGCGGTTGATCACATCCACGATATGCGCGGGTCCATACATCCAGCCAAGCCGCAGCGCCGCCAGTCCGTAGATCTTGGAAAAGGTGCGGCACATCACGACGTTTTCCGAGGTGGCCACCAACTCAATGCCGGACTCATAATCGTTACGTTGCACGTATTCGGCATAGGCAGCGTCTAGCACGAGTACCACATACGGCGGCAAGCCACTGTGCAGCCGCTTTACCTCGTCGAACGGAATATAGGTCCCCGTCGGATTGTTCGGGTTGGCGAGGAAAACGACTTTGGTCCTGCGCGTGACGGCGCCGAGAATTGCATCGACGTCAGCAGTGAAATTCTTCTCCGGCGCGACCACCGGCTTCGCGCCAGTGCCGAGCGTGGCGATCGGATAGACCAGGAAGCCGTGCGTGGTATGGATTGCTTCGTCACCGTCGGTGAGGTAGGCGCGCGCGATCAGATTGAGCAGATCGTCGGAGCCGGCGCCGCAGACAATGCGGTCCGGATCGAGACCGAAAGCCTCGCCGATGGCCTCGCGCAGCGCAGAGGCCGAGCCGTCCGGATAATCTTCAAGATGCTCGGCCACCGCGCGATAGGCGGCAATCGTGCTCGCGCCCGCCCCCAACGGAGTCTCGTTGGAGGAGAGCTTGAAAATTTTGACCATACCCGGCGCGTTGCTCTTGCCCGGGACGTAGGGGGCTATGTCGAGCACGCCGGGGCGGGGTTGCGGTCTGGTCGCGGTCATCACAGCATTCCGGTTTAGCGGGTCCGCTTGGCCCGCCGTACAAAAAAGTTAATAATTGGCTGGGGCCTACTTCTTCTCGGGGGCAATCGTATAGCGGGTCGCATGGCTGCCGACGAGGGCCGAGGAACGTACCGAAGCTCCGGTCTTAACCAGGGCCGCGCTGATCGCCTCTAGGGCGACGCCCGCCGGCAGCGTGATCAACAAGGCAGCGCCGTCGAAGGCGCGGTCCGGTAGCGCGATATAGTCCGCCTGCGTTGACAGCGCATGCGCTGCCGCGACGCCCCAGCCGGATACGCGCACGCTCCACATCGCGGCTTCAGTCGCCATGGCATCGGCGGCGACCCGCGAAATAACAAACACCGGCAGCGCGGCGGGATGGTCGGACCTCTCGACGAAGGGCAGCCGTGCGATGATTTTCGGCGCCGCATCGAATTCCAGCGCACTCCACCAAGCGCCGGCCGCCGGCACCGCGAAGGCCGGTACCAGGCCAAGGTCTCCTTTCGAGGCCGACACCGCCGCTACAACTGCGGCGGCGCCCATATGCGCGACGAATGGCACCGTGAAGCCGAAATGGAAGCGAGCAGAATCCCGCATGAGGGCATCGCCCGCCGACAAATCGGCGTGCACGGAGAACGGCGCCTGCACGTAAGTGAAAGTCGAGATGATGACGCGCCAGATGCCCTCGGCGGCGTCGAGCGGCAGGATGCCTTTGTGGCGCTTGACCACGCTGCGCATCATCTCAGCCTCGCGCGCCGGACGGAAGGCCGAGCCGGTTTCCTGGCTCTTCTTGACCGCGATCAGCCGGTCGATGATTTCACCGCGCTCCATGAGGAGTTGGTGCATCGCTACGTCGATACGGTCGATCTCCTTGCGCAAATTGGTCAGCGTGGGAGCTTGGGACGGTTTGCTCATGGTGGCATTGATAGGTGGGGCCGCCGCTGAAAGCAAAGAAAACGTTGACAGCAATCTGCTAGATTGACACTTAGCCCCCTTCGGAAAGCGCTATTTTGGCAAAAAGCGGCGTGCCGGGAGTACTAGGCGATATGGTCGAGGCTAAGTTGAGCCCGGAGGTAGCGGAGGCGCCGCGTGAGACGGACCATCCGCGCGACTCTTTGCTCGTGCGTTTCGGGTCGGACCGGCCGCTGAAGCTCGACGCCGGCGTCGAGCTTTCGCCGTTCCAGATCGCCTACAAGACCTACGGCTCGCTCAATGCCGCTCGCTCCAACGCCGTACTGGTCTGTCACGCGCTCACTGGCGATCAGCACGTAGCGAGCGAGCATCCGGTCACCGGCAAAGGTGGCTGGTGGGAAACCATGGTCGGCCCTGGTAAGCCGATTGATACCGACCGTTTTTGCGTAATCTGCCCGAATGTGCTCGGTGCCTGCATGGGCACCACTGGCCCGTCTTCGACCAATCCGAAGACCGGCAAGCCATGGGGCCTGGAATTTCCGGTCATCACGATTCGCGACATGGTGCGTGCGCAGGCCATGCTGCTCGATCATCTCGGCATCGAGAGCTTGTTCTCGGTGGCGGGCGGCTCGATGGGCGGCATGCAAGTGCTACAATGGGCGGCGAGCTTTCCGCAGCGCGTGTTCTCCGCGTTGCCGATCGCCTGCGCCACTCGGCATTCAGCGCAGAACATCGCGTTCCATGAAGTGGGGCGCCAGGCGATCATGGCCGATCCAGAATGGCACGGCGGATGCTATCTCTTGGACGCTACAAATCCACGCCGCGGGCTCGCGGTCGCGCGCATGGGCGCGCACATCACGTACCTGTCCGACGCCGCCTTGCACCGGAAATTCGGGCGCAAATTCCAGGACCGTGAAAACCCGACATTTTCGTTCGATGCGGATTTCGAGGTCGAATCCTATCTGCGCCACCAGGGCATTTCGTTTGTCGAACGCTTCGATGCCAATTCTTATCTCTATCTGACGCGGGCGATGGACTATTTCGATCTCGCCGCCGACTATGACGGCGTCCTGGCGAATGGTTTCAAGAATTCTCCGACGCGGTTCTGCGTGATCTCTTTCACCAGCGACTGGCTGTTCCCCACTTCGGATTCGCGCGCAATCGTGCACGCACTCAACGCCGCCGGTGCGCGCGTTTCGTTCGCCGAGATTGTCACTGATAAGGGTCACGACGCTTTTCTGCTCGACGAGCCGGAACTATTTGCCATCGTTCGCGGCTTTCTCGACGGCGCGAGCCGTGCGCGCGGCCTGCATTTGCCGAGATGAACCTGACCACCGACAAAATTGTCCGCACGCCGGGCGGCGCCCGCGTCGACCTGGTGCTCGTCGCCGACATGGTGGAGCCTGGCGCCAAGGTGCTCGATGTCGGATGCGGCGACGGCGAGCTCTTGCGGCTGCTTGCCGAAACGCGCGCAGTCGACGGGCGCGGCATTGAGCTCTCGCGCGAGGGCGTCAATGAATGCGTGGCCAAGGGCCTTGCCGTGATCCAAGGCGATGCCGACACCGACCTCGCCGATTATCCGGATGACGCCTTTGATTATGTGATCCTGTCTCAGACGCTGCAGGCGACGCGCCATCCGCGCGTCGTGCTCGAGCACATGCTGCGTATCGGTCGGCGCGCCATCGTGTCGTTTCCCAATTTCGGTCATTGGCGGGTACGCCTGCAGCTCTTGTTCGCTGGCCACATGCCGCAGACCGATATGCTACCGTACAGCTGGTATGACACTCCCAACATCCATCACTGCACGATCAAGGATTTCCGTCAGCTCAGCACGGCGATCGGCGTGACGATGGAGAGGGCCGTGGCGCTCAATGCATGGGGGTCGCCTTTGCGGCTCAATGCGCCTTGGTGGTTCTGGAATCTTTTCGGGGAACAAGCGGTTTTTCTGCTCAACCGCAACGCGTGAAGCGGAGGGCGTTCGTACATAATTTGCTGCGGAGCAAGTAGAACCTTGCGTCGACGTGCGCATGACTTCACTGACAAGTATTAGCGATAGTGTATACAGTATCTTGGCATAAGATAAAGTATAAATGTTATAATATTACGAATAACATCTCTACCCTACGTCTTCGGCAGTAATACCAGGTATGCGTTTCACCTAAATACCTTCTCACAATCAAGATTTTGCCACATCGAGGCAGCTTTTAGCCTAAGCAACCGTGACTGTTTTACCAGTCCCGGCGGAACTGCTTTGATTACAAAGGGGACTCAACTGATGAGACTTCCGAAAAAAGGGGCGTCGATTTTGTTGTGCTCACTGACGGCGGCCGCCCTGGCTACCACGGCCACAGCCAAACCCCACCACCATTATTCTCGCGCCAAAGCAGCGATGTCAGTGTCGCCAGCGTGGCGAACCCGCGCCGATCGCCACATTCGCTACAGCGAGCCAAGGGCCATGGGCCTCGCCGACCTGGCAACCGCGGGATCTGGCCGGCGCTCCCGGTTCGCCAAGGATCCGCGGCTGGCCCAGGCGAGCGCGAATTTCGCTGCCGCGCAGTCGCATTCGAACTCGGCCTATGGCGGCGCCACTAGCGACCCGATGGTTAACGAGGCGCGCAGGTACATCGGCACCAATCCCACCGGCCGTGGGAGTCAATGGTGCGGTGCCTTCATGGACATGGTGCTGAGGCGCACCGGCCACCCCGGAGGCGGCAACCTGGCCTGGGGCTATTCTCGTTACGGCCGGCGCATAGTCAGTCCGCAGGTCGGCGCCATCGCCGTGATGCACGGCCATGTAGGCGTCGTCAGTGGCATCGACGCCAACGGCAATCCGATCATTGTGTCAGGCAACCACAACCACACGGTCGCCGAGTCTGTTTATCCGCGCGGGCGGATCGTGGCTTACGTTCTGCCCAACTGATCGCGCGATGGCTGCTTGGAAAGGTCAGCAGAGCTTTAAGGATTAAGGTTACACGCGCGAGGGGGCGTCGCCGATCCAACGCCGGCGCATACAAAAAATGACGGGCGAGACCAGTTCACGCGTTTGAAGTCTCGCATGATGCTCACCATCGGCTGAGTATCAACCCCTTGGCATGAGCATTCCCGCATTCAGCATTCTGTGCGCTGCACGGTCTCGAGCGACACAATATCATCGCAAAAAAGAAGAACCGTGTCGGCCGTTTCAAAAAGCAAGAGACACAATGCAGCCCCGCGGCTTTGGCATCGATTTCAGCGCTTTCCTTGAAAATCGCACCTATATCATGCAGTCAGGCCCTTCAAACCGCAATTTGAACCCCCACATAATTTCCCGGCGGGCCGCCCTCGAGGGGTCTGCGGACGGTGCCATAATGGGCCGACGGAGCGACAAATGAACTTCGAGAAATACACCGACCGCGCCCGCGGTTTTGTGCAATCCGCTCAATCCCTGGCCCAGCGTGAGGGCCATCAGCAATTCACCCCCGAGCACCTGCTCAAGGTGCTGCTCGACGATCCGGAAGGGCTTGCTGCCGGGCTGATCGACCGCGCCGGCGGCAATTCGCGCGCCGCGTTGCAGGCGACCGAAGCCGCTCTTGCCAAATTTCCGAAGGTGACCGGCGTCGGCGCCGGCCAGATCTATCTCGCGCAGTCACTGGCGCGCGTTTTTGACGCGGCCGAGAAAGCCGGCGAGAAAGCCGGCGACAGTTACGTCACCGTCGAGCGCCTGCTGCTGGCGCTCGCCCTCGATAGGGACAGCGACGCGGGCAAGATTCTCTCCAAGGCGGGGGTCACCGCGCAAAATCTCAACTCTGCGATCAATGCCTTGCGCAAGGGCCGCACCGCCGATTCTGCATCCGCCGAGAACGTCTATGACGCGCTGAAGAAATATGCCCGCGATCTGACGCAAGTCGCGCGCGAGGGCAAGCTCGATCCGGTGATCGGACGCGACGAGGAGATCCGCAGAACAATTCAAGTGCTGTCGCGACGGACCAAGAATAATCCGGTGCTGATCGGCGAGCCCGGCGTCGGCAAGACCGCGATTGTCGAAGGTCTGGCGCTGCGCATCGTGAACGGCGATGTGCCCGAAAGTCTCGCCGACAAGAAGCTTATTGCGCTCGATCTCGGTGCAATGATTGCCGGCGCTAAATACCGTGGCGAATTCGAAGAGCGGCTGAAAGCAGTGCTGCAGGAGGTGACGGCGTCGGCGGGCGCCTACATCCTGTTCATCGACGAGATGCACACCCTCGTCGGCGCCGGCAAGGCGGATGGCGCCATGGACGCCTCCAATCTGCTCAAGCCGGCGCTCGCGCGCGGCGAGCTGCACTGCATCGGCGCCACCACGCTCGACGAATACAAAAAACACGTGGAGAAAGACGCCGCGCTGGCACGGCGCTTTCAGCCGGTTTTCGTGTCGGAGCCGACGGTTGAGGATACCATTTCAATTCTGCGCGGTCTCAAGGACAAATATGAACAACACCATGGCGTGCGTATTGCCGATTCGGCGATCGTTGCCGCGGCGACCCTGTCGCATCGCTACATCACAGACCGCTTCCTACCCGACAAGGCGATCGACCTGATCGACGAGGCAGCGGCGCGGCTCAAGATGCAGGTCGACTCCAAACCGGAGGAGCTCGATTCACTCGACCGTGAGATTGTGCGGCTGAAGATCGAGCAAGAGGCGCTCAAAAAAGAGAGCGACCCCGGCTCTAAGGATCGTCTAAAACGGCTCGAAGGCGAGCTGAAGAAACTGGAGAAGAAATCTGCGGATATTACCAGCCGGTGGAAGGCGGAAAAGGAAAAGCTGTCGGACGCGCAGAAGCTCAAGACCGAACTAGATCAATTGCGCGCCGAGCTCGCGAACGCGCAGCGTCGCGGTGAGTACCAGCGCGCGGGCGAATTGGCCTATGGCCGCATCCCGGAGCTGGAGAAGAAACTTAAGGCAATCGAGGCGACCGACGGCAAACACAGCGTCATGGTCGAAGAGACGGTGACCGCCGACCATGTGGCGCAGGTGGTATCACGCTGGACTGGCGTGCCGGTCGATAAGATGCTCGAAGGTGAGAAGGAAAAACTGCTGCGCATGGAAAACGAGCTCGCTAAGCGCGTCATCGGTCAACAGGAAGCGGTGCAGGCGGTCTCGACCGCGGTGCGTCGCGCGCGCGCCGGCCTGCAGGATCCGAACCGGCCGATCGGCTCTTTCATGTTTTTGGGGCCCACCGGCGTCGGTAAGACAGAGCTCACAAAAGCGCTCGCTGAATATCTGTTCGATGACGAGAATGCGCTAATTCGCATCGACATGTCGGAATATATGGAGAAGCACGCCGTAGCGCGCCTGATTGGCGCGCCGCCAGGCTATGTCGGCTATGAGGAAGGCGGCGCGCTCACAGAGGCGGTGCGGCGGCGGCCTTACCAGGTCGTGCTGTTCGACGAGATCGAGAAGGCGCATCCCGACGTGTTCAACGTACTGTTACAGGTGCTCGACGACGGGCGCCTTACCGACGGGCAGGGGCATACTGTCGACTTCCGCAATACTTTGATCGCGATGACGTCGAACCTCGGCGCCGAATTCCTCGTCAGTCAGCCGGAAGGCCAGGACACCGACGCGGTGCGCGATCAGGTGATGGGTGTGGTGCGGGCGGCGTTCCGGCCCGAATTCCTTAACCGCGTGGATGAGATCATCCTATTCCATCGCCTTAAGAAGACCGAGATGACTCGCATCGTCGACATCCAGATAGTGCGGTTGCAGAAGCTTTTGGACGATCGCAAGATCACTATCGTGCTCGACAACAGCGCGCGAGAATGGCTGGCCGAGAAGGGTTGGGATCCGGCTTATGGGGCGCGACCTTTGAAGCGCGTGATCCAGAAGTCGGTGCAGGATCCGCTCGCCGAGATGATACTCGCCGGTTCGATCAAAGACGGCGAGAAGGTGAACGTCTCGGTGGGCAAACATGGCCTAACCTTCGGCAAGCTCGCGCAGGCGGCTTAACTAGCGGACGGCCTGATCGGTCGAGGCGACGCGCGAAGGCTTGCGCGTCACAATGCCGTCGAGGCGCTCACGTTCCCGGTCAAAGGCAGCGAGAACCGGTCCATCCAGTACGCGTCCGCGCGGCAGCTTGATGCGCATCGGATCGACGAAGCGGCCATTGACCAGAATTTCGTAGTGCAGGTGCGAGCCTGTCGACAGGCCGGTCGAGCCGATGAAACCGATGACCTGGCCTTGCCGCACGCGCTTACCTTCCCCGATTCCGCGCGCGAACGCGCTCATGTGGCCGTAGGCGGTCTCGTAGCCGTTGTTGTGGCGGATGCGGATGTAGCGGCCGTAGCCGGACTCCCAGCCTTCCTTCTCGACCGTGCCGTTACCCGAGGCATAGATCGGCGTACCCACCGGGGCCGCCCAGTCAACACCGGTGTGCATCTTAGTGTAGCCGAGGATCGGATGCCGGCGGATGCCGAAGCCGGAGCGCATGATGCCGGCCATGACCGGCTTGCGCACCAGGAACTTCTTCGCGCTCTTTCCGGTCTCATCGTAGTAATCGACGATGCCGTCGTCGGGCGACTGGAAGCGATAGAACTTCTTCATTTCGCCGCCGACGGTCAGCGAAGCAAACAGCACCTCGTTGCGGCTGTCAGCGAGCGGCGTCTCTTCCTCGCCGGCGTAGAGCACCTCGAAGGAATCGCCCGGCTGAGCCTTGCGTTGGAAATCGACGTCGTAGGAGTAGATGCGCACTAGGTCTTCGATGATCGGACGCGGGATCTGGTTGCGCAACGCCGTCTCATAGACGCTCTGATAGAGCGTGACACCAGGCCTGTCCTCGTCATCGGTATCTTCACTGTTATCCGCCACGTCGGTGCCGACGTTGTGCACGTCGACAGCAACATATTTGCCCAGATCGGACAGCGCCACGACCGCGTCGATTGTTGTATCACTGGCCACAATGACGCGGATCGGCTGCAGCCGTTGCGTGCCGGGCACCGGCGCCAGCAGCACGCGCAGCTTCTGGCCTTCCTTGATGCCGCCGTCGCGGCCGCGCGGTCCGAGCACATTGGTGATCGCCGTTATGTCGTCGGGCGTAGCGCCGAGGTCACGCAAGATGCTTGCGACACCGTCGCCTTTCTTGACTGGGATCACCTTGTCAGTGAAGGCATTGCCACCTGTGGTCTCGTTCGTCGTCTTCGGCAGCAGCGTGATGTTTTCCGGAACAATGCGCGCCCCGAAGCCGGCGTAGGGGTCGGCCGTCGGCTCGCCTGCGTATGCGAGTTTGATGCTGGTAACGTCGCTCGCTATAGGGAGATGCTTGGCGGCCTTCTCGCTCCACTCGGCGGCCTCGCGCACTCGCGCCAGCACCTCGTCGGTCGGGATCAGCACCGCGATCTTGAGCTTCGGCAGCACCGGCGTGAGGTCGCGCATGACAAAGGCGACTTCGGCATCGGGCTCCGCCTGGGGCGCGTCGGTGTCGGCGCTGGCCTCGCCGCCCGGAGCGGATTCGGTGAGCAAACGTTGCGGATTGAATGCTGGGATATTGGCGGAAAGGTCGGAGACGCTCTGCGATAAATTGCCGGCAACGCGCACAAAAGGCCGAACGCGGACGACTTCCCGATTACCCACCCGTGTCATCGTCGAAATGCGGATCACCTGTCGCGCGAAAGACGGCTCTTCCGCGGTAGGCAAGCGGTCGCTCTTGCGCGATACGCCAAGACGGTCCGCGCCGACGCCGAGCGCGCCGCGCAGCGCGACTTCAACGCGTTCGGGCAGCGCAGCAAAATTAGTTTCGCCGTCGAGGGATGTGAAAACAGCGCCACTCATGAGAGCAGCGCCGCACAACGCGGTCAGGATCGTGCCGGCAAACCATTGCACCGAAACGCGGCGGCGATCGACGAAGCCGCTATTGCCGCCGTCCACTGACAGCGGGGGCTCATTGCCGAGCTCTATGATCTCGGCTCGCCTCGATCGATACGCGCCGCGCGACCGTGTTTGGTCCAAGCTCACCGTCCCCCTGAGCCTTTGATCGAAGGTGGCTTGCCGCAACCAAAATTTCCCCTCGGCAGGCCGCCGATTGGCCCGTGGTCCGTCAATGAACGGCCCGCAAGCCCGGTATTTTGGTCAAAGCACGGTAGCTGGATGCCCCGCTTGCGATTCCATCCCTCGAAAACGACATAAGGACGCCGCAGGAATATGGCCTCAGTGCGGCGCGCAGGCCTTAAAATTTCGTTTCCAGGAGCCTCCGGAACCAAAGTTGGCGGGCCGAAATGTCGCATCTATTGACCAATAATTTCCGGCATTTTCGGTTGACAATCCGACTAAGCGAAGCCTATATACGCCGCTCCGGCGCGCCGTCCGCTTACGGCGTGATTGCGCGCCTCTGAAGCTTCTCACTGGCACAGTGAAACGGCAGCCGATGGTTTTCGGATGCACGGGCTTCGACGGCTCTCCGGCTTACCGGGGGGCGGGGATCGCCACGGTCCCCCGGCTGTTTGAAAAGTGAATCGGAAGAAAGAGAAACGTGGACGGCGGGGTCCTTGCGGACCGCTCTCCCGCGGAGAAGGGATTCTTTGCGGAAGGCGGTCATGGAAGAGACTTCGGCGGTACACGTTAAAGGTACACCGCTGACCCATGAGGTCAGTGGGTGGACCCGTCAAAATGACAACGTCTACACGTTGTCATGCGCAAACGTGACCGGCCGGCATCGATCTCATCCAACTTGAGAGTTTGATCCTGGCTCAGAGCGAACGCTGGCGGCAGGCCTAACACATGCAAGTCGAGCGCGTGTAGCAATACACGAGCGGCAGACGGGAGAGTAACACGTGGGAACGCGCCCTTTGGTTCGGAATAACCCAGGGAAACCTGGGCTAATACCGGATACGCCCTTACGGGGAAAGATTTA
>Ga0207746_1000009_pt1 | contig 28564 bp, 25 predicted proteins | sample LuqExpMetageno75_FD_187832 | JGI IMG/M metagenome (GOLD analysis project Ga0207746, IMG submission 187832) | Tropical forest soil microbial communities from Luquillo Experimental Forest, Puerto Rico - Sample 75 (SPAdes) | ecosystem: Environmental > Terrestrial > Soil > Tropical forest ...
AATGCCGCATGCTGCGAACCTCCCGTTTAAGCTTCGGTTTGTCCGGGGTTGCGTTGAACCGTCGTGCTTGGCTCACCTGCGCGATCGCTGGCAGCGTGAGTCTGGTGCTCGCCAGGCCGCTGTTCGCCGCTCAGTCACCGGCTTTCGCGCATTGGGTCGCGATCTTTCGTGCCCGCGCTCTGAACCGCGGCATCTCGGAGCGAACCTATGACCGCGTGATGGATGCGGTTATCCCGGACCCCACCGTGTTCGAAGCGGTGCGCTCGCAGCCGGAGTTCACCGAATTGCTGTGGCAGTACATCAACCGCCGCTGCTCGGAATGGCGCGTCATTACCGGCAAAGAGCGCGCCAAGGAATATGCCACTCTGCTGACGCGGCTAGAGAAAGACTACGGCATCGACCGCTACACGCTGCTCGGCTTGTGGGGCATGGAGTCCTCGTTTGGCGACCTGGTAGTCAATCCGAAATACATGCGGCCGGTAATCCCGGCGCTGGCGGCGCTCGCCTGGGGCGAACCGCACCGGCGCTCTTATTGGGAAGCCGAGCTGCTCAACGCCCTCACGATCGTTGACCGCGGCTGGGCGCAGCCCGGAGAGATGATCGGCTCCTGGGCCGGCGCCATGGGGCATACGCAGTGGATGCCCGAGGTGTGGCTCAACATGGGTGTCGACTACGACCATGACGGCCGCATTACACCGTTCGGCAAACCCGACGATTCCCTCGCGGGCACCGCGCGTTATCTCGTCGAGCGCGGAAAATATCGCCGCGGCGAAGCTTGGGGCTGCGAGGTGAGATGGCCCGGCCGCGAACTCAGCGGCTGGCGTACCTACGAACAATGGCACGCCCTCGGTGTAAGACGCGCCGACGGCGCGCCCTTCGCCCGGCCTGTCGATCTCGTAAAGATGTGGATACCGGTGCGCGGCGGCCCGCCCTTCCTGATCGGACAGAATTTCCGCGCTGTCTATTCCTACAACCCGTCCACCAGCTACACGCTCGCGTTAGTGCATCTCGGCGACCTCATCCGCGGCGATCCGCCTTTTCACCAGCAGTTTCCCGGCAGCGAGCGCAAGCCGACTCTGGAAGAGGTGAAGGAGATCCAACGTCGGCTCAACGAGCGAGGCTTCAAGACGGACGGTATTGACGGCCGCACCGGCAGCGACACGGTCAAGGCGATCTTCGCTTTCCAAAAGAAGGTCGGCATGCAGCCGGCCGACGGCTATGCCGGCCTAAAGGTGCTGGCAAGGTTGCGTCAGGGCTCATGATCCGGTTCAAATGGGGCCAATGCCCCTCTGGGCGGGAGTCGACAGGATTCTGCAGTGTCGAAAACCCAACGCTATAGCGCCCAAATCTCACCTGTTCGCGACGCCACAATCGCCAAGCTCGACCGGCCGGTTCCCGCCGGCATCAACGCGCCCGGCTTCGGAAGTGACGTGGTCGCCGACGCCCTACGCGCGCTCGACATTTCCTATATCGCCCTCAATCCGGGGGCGAGTTATCGCGGCCTACACGACAGCCTGGTGAATTACCTTGGCAATGAGAGACCACAACTACTGCTTTGCCTGCACGAAGAAAGCGCAGTCGCCATCGCGCAGGGCTATGCCAAGGTCACCGGAAGGGCGATGGCCGCGGCAGTCCACTCCAATGTTGGCTTGATGCACGCCACCATGGCGGTGTTCAACGCTTGGTGCGACCGCATGCCGATAGTGGTGCTTGGCGCGACTGGACCGGTCGATGCCACCAAGCGGCGGCCATGGATCGACTGGATCCACACCGCGCGCGACCAGGGCGCGCTGGTGCGTGGCTACACCAAATGGGACGACCAACCCGCCTCCCCGGTCGCCGCACGCGAAGCCGTGCTGCGCGCCGGTTGGATCGCCAACACCGCACCGCAGGGGCCGACTTATGTCAATCTCGACGCTAGCATGCAGGAAGCTAAACTGGCGGAACCCGTCCCGCCCATTGACGCGCAGCGCTACATGCCGCCGGTCGAAAGCGCGCCCTCGACCGAAGCAATCAAGCGAGCAGTCAAGCTTTTGCGCGCCGCCAAACGTCCGGTGATCCTCGCCGGCCGCGTATCGCGCAGCCTCGAAGCGTGGAACGAGCGCGTACAGCTCGCCGAGCGGCTGACCGCGCGCGTCGTAACCGACCTGAAGGTCGCGGCCGCCTTCCCGACCGATCATCCGCTGCACGCCGGCGCGCCCGGTGGCACGGTGCTGGCGCCGGAAGCCGTCGCGGCAATTCGCGCAGCCGACGTCATCCTCAGTCTCGATTGGGTGGATGTCGCTGGCACGTTCGAGCATTGCGGCGGCGATGTCGTCGGCAAAGTGGTGCAGGTCTCGATCGACCACCGGCTGCACAACGGTTGGAGCATGGATTACCAAGGCCTGCCGCCGGTCGATGTCATGATCGACTGCGAACCGCACGCCGCGGTGTCTGCCCTCCTGGCGGCGCTTGGACTGGGCGAGCCGCGCGCGTTGGCCAAATCCACACATGAATTTCCCAAGCTCGCCGAGGGTAAGCTCACGGTCGATCATCTGGCCGACGCGCTGCGCCGCGCGGTCGGCGATCGCCCAACAACCCTCACCCATCTCTCGCTATCGTGGAACGGCGCTAGCTGGCCGTTCCGCCATCCGCTCGACTATATCGGCTCCAACGGCGGCGGCGGCGTTGGCGGCGGCCCGGGCATTTCGGTCGGCGCAGCGCTGGCTCTTAAAGGCAGCGGACGTCTGGCGGTCGCGATTTGCGGCGACGGCGACTTCATGATGGGTTGCAGCGCGCTATGGACCGCCACGCATTATAACATTCCGTTGCTGATCGTGGTTGCCAACAACCGCTCATTCTTTAATGACGAACTGCACCAAGAGCGGGTCGCGCGCGTGCGCAACCGGCCGATAGAAAACCGTTGGGTCGGCCAGCGCATTTCCGAGCCGGAGATCGACCTCGCCGGCATCGCACGTGCGCAAGGCGCGCAGGGCTTCGGCCCCGTGACCAAAGCCACCAATCTCGGGGCGGCCTTCGCCAAGGCGATCGCGGCGGTCGAAGCCGGTGCGGTCGCGGTCGTCGATGTGCGCGTCGAGCCGGGCTATGCTGCCGCGGTGACCGCGGCGATGACGCGCAAGAGCGAATAGGCCATGTCACTTGCGCCAAACGCGGATGACGCCATCCTAGCGGTGGACGATGTTGTTGTGCGGTTTGACACGCCGGAAGGTCCAATCACGGCGGTCGACGATGTGTCTTTCAAGGTTCGCCAGGGGGAGTTCCTTTCGGTCATCGGGCCTTCCGGCTGCGGCAAGTCGACGTTGTTCAACGTGATCGGCGGGCTGCTCAGCCATCACGACGGTGTCGTCAGCGTCGGCGGCGAAACCATTTCCGAGCCCCACCATTCGATCGGTATGGTGTTCCAGGAGGAATCGACGTTTCCCTGGCGCACTGTGATCGACAACGTAGCCTTCCCGCTCGAACTCGTCGGTATGCGGCGCGCCGAGCGCATGGAGCGGGCGCGCTATTTCATCGGCATGGTCGGTCTCAACGGTTTCGAGAACCGCTATCCCGGCGAACTGTCCGGTGGTATGCGCCAGCGCGTCTCACTCGCGCGCACGCTCGCCTCTGAGCCGAAGATTTTGCTCATGGACGAACCATTCGCCGCGCTCGACGAGCAGACGCGGCTGTTGCTAGGCGACAAGGTGCTGCAGATCCAGCAGCAGTTGAAGCAGACCACCCTCCTGATCACCCACAACATTACGGAAGCGGTGCAGATGTCCGACCGCATCCTGGTGATGACCTACCGGCCCGGCAAGGTGAAGCGCATCGTTAACATCGACCTGCCGCGCCCGCGCACCTCGGAGATCGTCACTAGCGTGGCGTTCGGCGGCTATGTCGCGAAGATCTGGAACGACCTGCGCGAGGAAGCGAGCCGCGGTATGAAGGACGAGGAGGCGCACGCCCTGCACCACGAAGGCGTCTCGTCATGACCGACCTTGCAGCACCGCGACTTTCGCCGCGCCGCCGCTTTGTTGCACCGGCCTTCGGCATTGCGGCCTTGGTCGGCGTGTTCCTAATCGGTGAGCTTCTGGTGCAGATCGGTGTCATCAACCGTTTCATAGTGCCACCGCCCTCGGAAGTGATGGGAAGCTTTCATCGCATCGTCAGCGAGGAGCGCGTGTTTAGCCGGTTCCTGTTCACCGCCACTGAATGCCTGATCGCCGGCATCATGCTCACGGTTTTCGGGCTTGCCGGCGGCGTGCTTATGCACCGCTTCAAGCTGCTGCAGCAGGCCTGCGAGACCTGGGTCGCTGCACTCGCCGCGGCGCCGCTAGTGCTGATGTATCCGCTGTTCCTGGTCATCTTCGGCCGCACCATCTGGACCATGATCATCATGGGCTTCGTCGCCGGGCTGCCACCGGTGATACTGAAGACCATTGAAGGGATGTCGACGACGCGAAAGGTGCTGGTCAATGTCGGGCGTAGCTTCAATCTTTCCGCCACCCAGCAGTTCTGGAAAATCCTCTTGCCAGCAGCTTTGCCAACGATCTTTGTCGGTGTCCGGCTCGGGCTGATTTTTGCGCTGATCAATATAGTCGGCACCGAATTCCTGATTAATTTCGGTGGCCTTGGCCATCTGATCGCGGACTTGGCGGAGCGTTACGATCTGGCCGGCACCTATGCCGCAATCTGCTTCGTCATTCTGGTGAGCGTCGTGTTTTTCATTGTCTTGGAAAAGGTCGAGCGATGGCTGAGACCGTTCGGGTCGCGCTAGAAACCCCTTAATTGCCTAGCTTTCTCTCCCGCTAAAATGCCGTTTCTACCCATTTTGCTACCATTTGCCGCGCGATCTGTGCCCGGATTGTGCCCAGGATGTTCCTGTTGGTTCTCAGGCTGGCTTCTTGGCTGCCGTTAGTACGGCATCCAGTTTTGCGGCAGCTTCCGCCTGCATGTTCGGCATCAAGTGACTGTAGATATCCATAGTCACCGAGATGCTGTGATGACCAAGCCTCTCCTGCATAATCTTTGGATGTACGTTTTCCGCCAGCAGATGTGAGGCGTGGCTGTGCCGCAAGCCATGCAGACGCACTGCGCTGCCTCTTGCCTTCATGAAGTCCGACACCGCCTCCGTGATGCCTTTCGGCTTCGGGCTGCTGCCGTCCTCACGCGTAACGATGCGCGTGCTGCCGTCCGGTCGAATGCCAAGCCGCAACAGTTCTTGCGCCTGTTTAGCCCGCCAAGCTTTCAGTTCCGACCCCGGCCTTGGTGCCAGGGTTTTTCTTATGGCGGCCATGGCGTGGCGCGCGGTGGACAAAACTGCAGTTGAGGAACGACCAACTGCGGTTACACTGTCACCCGCAATGGCGAAGATTATAGCAACGGCTCACATTGTCCTCTCCATCAGCGCAACCATTCTGGTTGGTGTGAGATACGCTGAAGCAATGGAATTTAGAATTTGTGCGAACCACAATGACGCTGCGACTTGTGGGCGCAATTGCAAGATAATTGGGAGTGTCGAATTTCACGTGCAGCCTCGGCGAACGGTGGCGGTGAAAGTCATGCCTAGGAAGTCCATTTTGCGCCGCCAGCCCACCATATACAGTTTGGAGAATTGCGTGATCATAGACGAAAGAAATTGGTCATGTTCAGTTCGACAGCGAGCGTTATGGGGCGCCACGAGATGGTAGACGGGAGGTATCGCACAGAAAATTTAATTGACGGCAAATGGTGGCCAAGTCATTGCGCGCGATAACGGAGGCATGAGGAGTTTGGCGCTCTAAAGGCCTTCCTCCTTTCTTATTCGTGGGTCCTCTTCTGCCCTGTGCTTTTCAGAACTCACAAGATGCTCATAATAGCGTCGCCGGTGCTCATAATTTGAGTCTTCGAGCACCCGGTATCTCCAGATGATCAACCCAGCCCCGGAGAGCAGAAGCAATATGAAGATTAATTTCATGGCGGTTCCTCGCTTGGACGGGAACTGCGTAAAAGTTAAATCCGAGAGTAGTACGGCGGTATTGTCCATAGGGCCCCTGGGGCAAATTGCCGCAGCGGTGCAGGTGCTGGACCGCTGGATTTTTATTTTTGATTTTTTTTGGGCAGAAATGTCGGTGGAGAACTTTCAATCAGAGCTTGGTTCGGTATGCCTTCCACGCCCTTCTAAAAATCAATACCAGTACGGCGACGAAAACAACCGCGATCCACCATCGAAAGGTATCAAAACGGGGATCATCCTTTGCCAAGAATAGCTCCGGTACGAAATTGAGAATATCCAAAATTAGACCGGCAATCCGGTGAAGCATTGGGCATCTCGAATCGCTCAGGGAAACTCTAGATCATAGACGCAAAAACGCCTGGGCAGCCCGTGGTTTGTAATAAACGTCCTGCCCGACCGAGTATTTGTGGCTCATATCTATAGCGGTTCAATGAACGGCAGTTCTTCGAGGTGGCTATCAACGGCGGCCATGCAATGCTTGATGTACGCATGCCGCTCTTGCTTCGAAACAAACTTTTTCGCAGCCTGTCGGCTGCACTCCGCTTGCAACGACGCACGGGCCGAGGCGCTGTTCGCAGACTCAGCGCGAACGCCAGTGGCTAGCAGCACTAGCGACAAAAACACCAAAACAAGCCGGTAATACACAGCGTTGATCCCCAACTCGGCATAATACAGCGGATGCAGTAACAATCAATGAACACAGTGCTAAATTTTTTATTTTGCAATTTTTGTCTCACTAATGTCGGTCGACAAAGAAAAATCTTCGGACGTTACCGACCATCTTTGCAGGGGTCCGGGGGTATACTAGGGACCCAGTTGGCCCATTCGGCCCAAAATCCAAGAAATGGCTCAAATCGTAGCCGGCTGCGCCGGCGGGAGGACGAACAATGAAAAAGATAGCAATCATTACAGGACTGACCGCACTTGTTGCGGCTGGCCCGGCGCTGACCGACGAATTCACCGACAGGGCAATGAAGGAGCAACAGGTTTCGGGAGAATTATCTAAGCTTCTACCACCAATAACTCAGGATGCTTTAGATGAAATTCTTATCACAGCCGAGCAAAAATATCCGGACGTCCGACAGCTTGCCCTCCGCGAGCTTTTTATTCTGTCCGCGATTCGATTTGCTCAATTGAGCGCTGCAACCAAGGCGGCAAAAGAGAGAGCGGCCGCCAGCAAGGATGGTCGCTAAATGACCCCGTAAGCATGGTGCACTGACTCGCGCATGCGTTATTTCGACTCGGCCTTAGTCGGACAGCCACCAAAGCAGGAAAACGAATTCTACAGGCTAAGTGCGCCAGAAATCCCGGAATGGCCTAGCGCTCAGTTCCGAATATCGAGCGGTGTGCTTGATGTCGGAATGACCCATCCAGAGCTGTAGTCGTCGCGTATCATGGCCAGCATCAGCCAGGAGATGACCGCAGGTGTGTCTCAGCATGTGTGCGTGGCAATATTCCAACCCAGCCTTATCGCCTGCGCTGGCGAGCATCTTGGCGACGTTGAACCTGGTCATTGGACCGCCGCGCTCTGATACGAAGCAAAAGGCCGATGCCGACTTGGCTTCGATTTGACACCGTTTAAGCTCACGCAGCGCCCTTATCTCGTCGCCCTGCATTGGATGAACTGAGGCAATGCCATTCTTGAGCCGCCTGACGTGCAGGTGACCCTTGGCAAAGTCCACCTGATCCCATTTGAGGTCTACGGCCTCGGTGACCCGCAAACCATGGCGAGCCATCAGCAGGATCAGCGTGGCATCACGGTGCCCATATCGGCCCTTGCGGGCTGCCTTGATTAGCTGTCCTAGCTGCGCCTCGGTCAGATAGCGCGGTCTGTTGCTGCCCTTCATGGCAGTGCCTTGGCGAGCGCAGCGCGGGCCTGTCCTAACCAAGCCTCGCAATCCGGATCATCCATCGCCTCGATGATCGAGTAAGCGTCTTTCAGCAGCGCAACCAGCTCCCGGCGCTCTTCGGTGACGCGGGCCAGGTCGAGCCTCACCTGTGACATATGCCGTGCCATGGTAACTCTCCACATTTCACTGCTTGGCGGACCGATTGCAGCCCCAGGATTTACGAGGAATTTCAGCAATCAGCCGTTCTTAACACTCCACAAAGTACTCTCTTTGTGGAAAGTCAGGAAGGCAATTCAGCACAATTTTGAGTCGTTAGAGGCTGTTTTGAATCTTTATTGCGGCCGCTTTGGCCTAAAATTCAAGCAATCCTGGAAGGTCGTTAGTAGCCTAGGTTGACACTTTTGGTTGCGCGATTTACCTGCCGCGCAATAATCAAACGCGCTCACAGACGCCAGTGAGTGCTTCCTGCATCTTGCCGCCGGATGACCCCCGTCCGGCGGTTTTTCTTGTCACGATTGCGGTAAGCAGTAATGGCGGCACAATGGTGTCGAACGACAGCCCCGTAGCTCGCGCTTGCCGTCTCTTCAGCGGCATCGCCCATCAAGTTCCAGGCCGTAATCCGAAAACATAGATCGAAGGGCGTCTAAGCAACGGCTATCGCGCAAATAGTGATATTAGTAGGGCCCACTCCTTGCGAGCCCTACTGGATGCTTCTGCGGGTTATAACTCTTCAGCCGATGTATTCGGCTCGTTTCTGCTCGTCGGCTTCCTTCTCCGTCTTGGGCGCCGCCGGAAGCTGTAGCACCGTTGCGTTCTGACCTTCCTCAAGATGGGTCAGAAGAATCTGCTGGCCGTCCGGCATTTCAAGGACATCGTGATGCACATTCGGCTTGTCCTTATCCTTTTGACGGAAGATGGCGGTGGTAAACCGGCCCTCGATGCTCGTGCCTTGATCATGCGACCAACGGAGCTTGATAGGCTTGTCAAAGGCAAGCTCGGTGCCGGGAAGAATGCAAACCGCCGTCGCGTCACCAATCGGATCGTCAACTGATTTGAATCCGATGGTGCCGCGTCCGAAATTGTGGCTTACCAATTTGTCGGCCACGACTGCGGGACGGGACTTGGCGTGTTGGAGACTGAAGTCGCACATGGTCCGGGACCCTTTCATGGTTCGGGTTGCGGCGAGAAGCGAATCGCCTTTAGCCGATCATACTCCCGATTTGCGGCGTACGCCGAAATCCCAATGACAAGTAACAGTCAGGGAGAGGGGCCGAATTTACTGCTAGCCAGCAGAGATCGATTGATGGCCGCCTTTCAGAGCGCGGTGCCACCCAGCTGCTGCTCGGCTGAAATACGCGCCGAGCTGCCGCCGGAGCAGTGATCGAGGCGGAGCGTTAGGCAGCACGCTGATCCGCCGCTGCGCTGAAAAGCATGAAGTGGGGTCTCGAGAACGTCGTAGCCCCGTTCCTCCAGGGTCGAGCGCAGCGCGAGGCTACAACTTGAAAGTACAATCGTACGATGAACACAGACTGCGTTGGCAGCGAAACGCGCCGCGTCGGTTTCGTCGATTTCGATCCGCTCTCTCGAGGCGACGTGGCCATGAATCGTCGCCAAGGCGGCTGGCGTAAAGGCTCGCGGATAATAGATGACGCTCCCACATGGCAGCGCGCAGAACGCGGTGTCGAGGTGATAAAAACTCGCCTGCGCCAGCGGCAGGCAGAGGCAAGGGATGCCTAATTGCTTCTCAAGAATGCGAGCGGCGGCAGGTTCCGAGCGAAAACCGCAGCCCATCCAAAACAGCCGACGCCAAGAATCCCAAATGCAATCGCCGGCGCCTTCCAGCACGATGCCTGCTGGCAGCCGAGTGATCTGGTGGACCAAGCCGCGTTCAGCAAGCTTAGCGAACGCGGCCGCAAAGATCGGCTCCTCGTCTCGCCGCTCGGAATGGCGGAAACGCGAGAGCACGACCTTGCGATCAAGCACGACCGCCGCGTTGGCAGTAAAGACAAGATCGGGCAAGCCAGGTGCGGGTTTTAGAGTTTCGATCGTGGCGCCCGCAGCGAGCAGGGCGTGTCGTAAACCTACCCACTGGCGATCTGCCTCCATTTCTAGAGTAGCGCTGCTCTCCGCCCACGCTCGAGGATCCATCCAGGGATTGATGCTGTAACTGACGGCGAAGTGCTGCGGCGGGCACATAAAGAAGCAAGGCTGTGATCCCTCTGCGGTGTGTGTAGTGTGTATGTTCATCCTCGCTCTGCATTTTTCAGATTGGAGCCGCTGCTTCCGCGACAAATCTGCCGAGAAAATGGCAAACATGTTGCTCGCGGCACCGTTCGAGCAAATCTACTCGACGCGCTTGTGAGTCGTAGCGCCGTACATCATTTGGCATCGGGCGTGGTCGGACAATGCCCGCTACCCATCCAAAATGGAGATTTTGTGCGTTGTCCACATGCCAGTACTGTGCGGCCCTTTCTGAGTCATTGGGGCCGATCGGTCAATGTCCGCGTGAAGCGGAGCGCCGCGTGAAACTCCGTGATCCTGGGTCTCGAATTTCACGAGTGGCAGGGCAGCGATAGGCCGCAGTACGGCAACGTCGCGAGTCCAGAAGCTGCCGCCGCCAAGAACCTGAAACGCGGCTTGCTACCATTTTGCTACCCAACCATTCGATACTGCGCGATACTTGCGAATACGGCGACAGTTACGGACAGCAGAAAATGCTTGATTTTCCGTACTATTCGATACTGCTCGACACTACTCGATATGGGAGATCTCGATGGCTGAGACCGGTCGCCTCAGACTGGCGACGGTAGCCGCTCCGGCGATGAGCCCGGTGACGCTCTTGCGCACCACCATTATCCTCGGCGTATTGGCGGTGTGGGAATTCCTTGCCCATTCCGGCTGGCTTTACCGCGACGTGGTGCCCTCGCTGCTGTCGATCGGCCGCGCGCTCGCCGAGTTGCTCACGAGCAGCGACTATTATTTCCATCTCGGAGTTACCGCGGCCGAGATCGGCGCGGCGCTAGCGATTGGCGGCCTGTCCGGCCTGTTGGTCGGCCTGGTGCTTGGCGCCAACCGCTTCCTGTCGCGTGCGTTCGAGAGCTATCTTTACTATCTCGGCCCCGCGCCGAAGATCATCTTCTTCCCGGTTATGATCATGTGGTTTGGCGTCGGACCGGAATCGAAGGTCGCGCTCGGCGTGCTGTCCTGCTTCTTCCCGGTCGCGCTCAGCGTCGCCGCCGGCATGCGACAGATCGACAAGGTGCTGATCCGCGTCGGCGAAAGCTTCCGCGCCACGACGGTACAGATGGCGCTGAAGATCTATCTGCCGGCCATGCGCTATCCGATTATCAACGGCTTTCGACTCGGCTTCGGCTTTGCGCTGATCGGCGCGTTGCTGGCCGAAACCAAGCTATCCAACAAGGGAATCGGCTTCCTGATCATTCAGGCGTACAGCGTCTTCGAGATGCCGCGAATGTATGCAATGCTGATTGTGCTTTTCGTGCTGGCGATTGGCGCCAATGCGCTGATCGGGCGGCTCGGCGGGGTCCAGAGTATCACGCAAGTTTGATTTTCAGTACGAGAGGACACGACATGACCACCGCACTCTCGCCGCAAGCAGTGCCAGCGCAGGCCGTGGTGTTACCGAAGAACCGTGGCACTTACTACGGAGGCGCATGGCACGACCCGAAATCGGGACGCTTCGTCGATACGCTCAACCCCGGCACCGGCCTCTCGCTCGGCAAGGTGGCGGACTCTGGGCCCGAGGATATCGATGCGGCGGTGGCCGCAGCGAAGGCTGCATTCAAGGAATGGCGGCAGGTGCTGCCGCTGGAGCGCGCTAAGATTCTGCGGCGCATCGCACAGATTTTGCGCGAGAACGCCAACGAGCTCGCCATGATCGACGCCGCCGACTGCGGCAATCCAGTGCGCGAAATGGTCTCTGACGCCATGGTGGCCGCCGCGCAGATGGAATTCTTCGCCGGCTTCGTCACCGAGATGAAGGGTGCCTCGATCCCGATGGGTCCCGACGTCGTCAACTTCTCGGTGCGCGAGCCACTCGGCGTCGTCGGCCGTATCATCCCGTTCAATCATCCGCTCATGTTCTGTGCCGGCAAATCTGCCGCTCCACTTGCCGCCGGCAATACCGTGGTGGTGAAACCGCCCGAGCAAGCACCGCTCTCTTCGCTGCGGCTTGCTGAACTGATTGACGGCCTGTTGCCACCGGGCGCCTTCAATGTCGTGCCCGGCGGGCGCGATGCCGGGCAAAGGCTTGCGAGCCACCCGGCGGTGGCGATGATCGCGCTGATTGGTAGCGTGCCGACCGGCCGCGCAGTGATGAAAGCGGCGGCCGATACGGTCAAACGCGCGATGCTCGAACTTGGCGGGAAGAATGCCCTGATTGCGTACGCTGACGCGGATCCGGACGAAGTCGCCGGCGCCGTCGTCGGCGGCATGAACTTCACCTGGTGCGGCCAAAGCTGCGGCTCGACTAGTCGCGCCTTCATCCACGAGACGATTCACGACGCGGTGCTCGAACGCATAAAGGCCAAGATTTCGAACTTCAAGCCGGGCATCCCCACCGATCCGACCACGACGATGGGCGCGATCATCTCCAAGACGCAGTTTGACCGCGTGATGAGCTACATCGAGACGGCAAAGCAGGAGGGCGCGCGCGTGATCGCCGGCGGCGGCTCCCCGTCCGACCCGCTGCTGGCCAAGGGCTTTTACGTCGAGCCGACGGTGTTCGCCAACGTCAACATGTCGATGCGTATCGCACGCGAGGAGATCTTCGGGCCGGTGCTCGGCGTTTTCAAATGGAACAACGAGGCCAAGATGCTGGCGGAGGTCAACCAGGTCGAATACGGCCTCACCGCCTCGATCTGGACCAACGATCTCTCCACCGCGCACCGGACCGCAATGGCGGTGGAAGCGGGATTCGTGTGGATCAACGAGGTCGGCAAGCATTTCCTCGGCGCGCCGTTTGGCGGCTTCAAGCAGTCGGGACTGGGGCGCGAGGAATGCTTCGAAGAGATGCTCTCCTTCACGCAGGAGAAGAACATCCACTTTCGGCTGAAGCCGGTGAAAGCTTAAGAGCATACCGACCTTGACGGCGATCTTTTCCGCCTAGGCCAGCTCTTTGATCACCTTCACTTTGCGCCGTCGGCGATGCTGGTAAATGTCACCATCGCTAGAGCTTGTAAGTCTCGAAAGTGCCGCGATGGAACGCGTCCTCAACGGTGACCAACCTCGGCGATAACCCCTGCGCATGGTGGTGCCGAAAGAAGGTCTCAAGCGTCTTGCGGTTAGGCGCGATCCCGTACGACCAAAAGTCCTCCCCCATCAGCGCGCGCGCTTCCATCAAGCGCTCCTCGACGAAGGGTAGCGTCACCTTGGTCGACGACGTATCGGAAAGCTTCTCCAGAGCAATCTTCTTGGCGTGCTCGAAGGCCTTGAACACCGCGCCCGGCAGCCATGGATGCAGCTCGACCAGCGTCTTGCGCACGCCGACGAGGTGCATGATCGGGAAGATACCGGTTCGCTTGAAATAGTCCTTGGCGACCGCCACCGGATCAGCGAACAGCCAGCCAATATGTGGATGGCGCCCAAAGCCCGGCGGCACGCGCGGGCCGATAAACGCATCAATCTCGCCGGCCTCCAGCATACTCGACAGGGTCCGCCCTTCGGGGATGTCGTCGAGCTGTACCCCTTTCGGCAGTGTAAAGTTGATTTTCTCCAGGCGCCCGACATCGGTGAGTCCACCCCTGAGCCAGTGGATGTCGGACGGCTTCACGCGGTGGTCATCTTCGAGCATGGCACGCGCCCACACATTCGCCGTCAACTGATATTCTGGCACTCCAACCTTTTTGCCCTTCAAGTCGGCCGGCTTCTTGATGCGGTCCGTGCGGACGTAGATCGCCGTGTGGCGGAAGGCGCGCGAGACGAAGGCCGGCACGCCTACATAAGGGCAGTTGCCCTGCGCGGTCTTCAACGTAAAGCTCGACATCGACAGTTCGCAGATGTCGAATTCGGCGCCGCGAAAGGCGCGGAAGAAGATCTCCTCCGGGTCAAGCGCCATGAAGACCGGATCGACGCCATCGATTTGCACAATCCCGTCGCTGAGCGGGCGGGTGCGGTCGTAGTCGCGGACGGCGACGGAAAGATTGAGCTTGGCCATCAAGGCGCCCCGGTTGGGTTTGCGCCAAAGTCATAAGCGAATGCGTGGGGCTATGCACCGGAAATTTTGACGGCAGCCCGCGGGCGGGGCGTAACGGTCGTGGCCAGCAACGCTACCACCATTTCCGCAGCGGTGTTTTGCCGCCCGCACGAGCATGAGGCCGTCTAACAACACTGATTGCATAAACACATCAGCTGAGCTTCCTCGTTGCACTCACTCGTGACGCCTACAGTAAATTATTCGTTGTTGTCTCAGCATTCGGTGGTTGTGCCGCCCTGACTCACTCGCCTTGTCTGCGCAATCGGACAATCGCGGGGCGATCGGCTACGTGCATACACGCAACATTGCGTCGATCGAGCTCGAACGGCTACGCGAGTACTGGGGCGTACTGGGGCGAAGTGCAGCGACGATTCTCCGCCGATGTTTTCAACCGCAGCGAGCTCTGCGGCAAATTGTGGGCTGCTTTAAATGTAACGATCTCATGCTCTAGATGGGCTGCATCAGCGCCCATCGCGTCGGCGATCTCCAACAAAGCATCCGCTTGTGTTGAAGGTGCAAGTATGTGGAAATCCGCTGTCTCGTCGACGGTGATCCTTAAGTCGTCATCAAAGGTGACAGCAACCTGTTGCAGCGCGCTCTGACCGAGCTGCGCTCGATTGACAGTCTCGCCTTCCGCTTCGGCTAACCGGCCGCATCGACATATTCTTGTCCTGTGATATAAACTTTATTCTCAACATAGACCCGAATTGCTTTGCAATGGAACAGCGCCTGGGAACCCGCAACAGGCCTTACGATCTCGATCGTTTGTTCGGCAACGTCAAGCGTGCGAGCGGTTTCCTCAAGGCGCTGGCGCACGAGAGCCGCCTGATAATCCTATGCATCCTCGGCGATGGCGAAAAGTCGGTAAGCGAACTGGAGCGCGAACTCAACCTCCGCCAGCCCACGGTCTCGCAGCAACTCGCGCGGCTGCGTGCGGACGGACTAGTCTCGACGCGACGCGAAGGCAAAGTGGTCTACTACAGCCTCACGAGTGAAGAAGCGCGCGCCATCGTCGCGACGATCTACGATGTGTTCTGCCGCAGGGCGCGCCGGCGCTAGCACTCAGTTGATCGACAGACTGAGCGTCTTGACCATCTTGCCCCATTTCGCCACTTCGTCCCTGAAGTAGCCCTCGGCCTGCGTCGGCGAGCCTTCGATCGGATCGAAGCCGATGGAGGTGAGTTTCTGTTGCAGCTCCGGCGCCTTCACGACTTCCTCGATGGTGGCGTTGAGCTTGGTGATGAGGGAAGATGGAGTTCTGGCTGGTGCGAACACGCCGACCCAGGAAGCGGCCTCGAACACGGGGAAGCCGGCTTCCGCATAGGTTGGTATATCCGGCGTGACAGCCGCGCGCTTGGCGCTCGCGATGCCCAAGCCTTTAAGCTTGCCGCTAGTGATCTGCACAGCCGCACCGCCACCCAAAGTCGACGCCATAATGTCGACCTGATTGCCAATGGTGGCGGTGATCGCGGGCGCGCCGCCTTGGAACGGCACGTGTGTCACCTGAATTTTGGCGATCTCCTTGAAGAAATATTCAGCGGCGATGTGTGAGCCGCTGCCGACGCCAGCCGATGCAAAAGTAACGTTCTTGCCTTTGTTTGCTTTGAGAAACTCGGCGAGGTTGGCCACCGGATTGTGGGGGCTGGTGACTAGTGACTCCGGGCTTGAGGCTATAATCGCAACCGTCTTCAAATCGTCCGCGGCATAACCCCTGTTGGGGCGGAGCGTCTCGTTGATCGCGACTGCCGTCGTGGTGACCAAGAGCGTATAGCCGTCGGGCGCCGCGCGCGCGACTGCCGCGGCAGCGATATTGCCACCGGCACCGCCCCGATTTTCCACGATTACCGTGCGCCCAAGCTTCTCTCCCAAGCCTTTGCCTACAAAGCGCGCCAGTGTGTCGGCGATGCCGCCTGGAGCAAACGCCACGATGAAAGTGATATCGTGATCCGGATAGGACTGCGCCTGTATCGGGCTCGTGGCTAAAACGCAGGCAAACAGGCCGCACGCGGCTTTGCACAGTGTGCGCACGTCGAATTTCCCCCAGGACGCATGATTTTTCTGTCTCTGAGCGCGCCCGGCATAGTTCCATCGCGACTGCAAATTGACAAGCACTAGGCAGGCGCAACGTCTATGAGCCGCATCTGAACGCGCTCTTTGCCTTGCCAGCGATCGATCGTAAAGCAGCCTGCGGCGTGCATGGCCCGGTGGCGATTTTCGAAGAGCGCCTTGCCGAGCGGCTGGCTGGCGGCGCGGAAGGCGATCGCCGTCACGAATTTGCCGTCGCCGGACTCGAAACGCGCACGCACGTGCTCTTCGCCTATCAGATCGGCGTAAGCGAGCGTATGCGCAGGCAGCGCGAACACCGGTTCCGGATTGCCGGCGCCGTAGGGTCCCGCGCGCGCCAGCATCTCGACCAGCGTCGGATTGACCGCGCCGCCGCTGACCGCGCCGTCGATCGACAGCGCCCGCTCGCGGCTCGCCGCCTCAATCGCCGGTCCAAGCGCGTCCTCGAGGTAGGCCCGGAAGGCTGAAAGAGCATCTTTCCGCAGCGTCACACCGGCGGCCATAGCATGGCCGCCGCCCTTGAGCAGCAGGCCCTCGTGCACCGCGCGCCGCACCGCCTGGCCGATATCGACGCCTACGATGGAACGGCCAGAGCCCATCCCCGTGCCTCCCGGTTCGAGCGCAATGGCGAAGGCGGGTCGGCCGTAGCGTTCCTTCAGCCGCGCTGCCACCAATCCGACCACGCCGGGATGCCAGCCCGGCCCTGCGGTGACGACGACCCCGCCCTTCTCCTCGAGCCCGAGTCCGGCCATCGCTTCGGCTTCCGCTTGCGCGACGGTGGCAAGCTCAATCTGCTGACGCTCACGGTTGAGGCGGTCGAGCTCGACGGCGATGCGTGCCGCTTCGCTTGCGTCTTCCTCTAGCAGCAACCGCACACCGAGATCGGCGCGGCCGATGCGGCCGCCAGCGTTGATACGCGGCCCGAGCAGGTGGCCGAGGTGCCAGGGCTGGGGCGGCCCGGCAAGCCGAGCCACGTCCATCAACGCGGTTGCGCCAACGTGCTCGCGCCGACGCAGCGCGATCAGGCCTTTCGCGACAAACGCGCGATTCAGCCCTCTCAGCGGCACCACGTCGGCGACAGTGCCGAGCGCGACGAGGTGCAGCAGAGACAAGAGATCGGGCTCCGGCCGCATGCCGGTCCAGAAATTGCGCTGGCGTAGCTCTCGGCTGATCGCGACCAGGGTGAGGAACACAAGCCCCACGGCCGCGAGATGGGAGAGGCCCGAAAGATCATCGGCGCGGTTCGGATTGACGATCGCCTTGGCAGGCGGCAATTCCTCGTCGGCCTGATGATGGTCGATCACCACGGTTTCGAGGCCAAGCTGTTTCGCTTCGGCGAGTGCCTCAAGACTGGTGGTGCCGCAGTCGACCGTGACCAGGAGCGTCATCCCGCGTTCGGCGAAGGAGCGAATGGCGTCAACATTCGGCCCGTATCCTTCGAATATGCGGTCGGGAATGTGAACGATCGGATCAAGGCCGCAGTGGCGCAGGTAGCGGCAAAGCAGCGCCGAGGCTGTAGCGCCGTCGACATCGTAGTCGCCAAAGATCACGACGCTCTCACCGCGCATGATGCCGTCGGCGATTCGCTTGCTCGCGGCTTCCATATCGGTGATGCCATGCGGATCGGGCATCAGGTTCCTAATGCTCGGGTCGAGAAAGGCCAGAGCTGCATCCGGCTCGACGCCCAATCCTGCGAGCACGCGTGCCAGCAACTCCGGCAAGCTGTAGCGCTGCGCGATGGCAAGCGCGCGTGCCTGTCCGCGCTCATCCAGGCGGTCGCGCCAGGCGCGCCCCGTGGCCGAGTGTTTGACGCCGAGGAAAAACCGCTCGGCGCTGTTCAGTTGCGTTGCCGGCAATGCCGCCATGGCTACCCCCGCGAGTGGCGAACAATATCACCGCAGTGGACGGTCATGTTCGGGCCATCCACGTCTTTCTTAAGGCTATGGCTGGAAGCAGCTACCCGGCAATTTCCGTGTGGAAAACGTGCCAAAATGCCGTTCACCGGTCGCTATCCGACGGCGCGTGCCTACGTGCTTGTGGTTGGAATCGCCGTAGCAGAAATCGAATATAACCTCGATGTCGTTCGAGATGCCGCTGCTATTTCAGTCTGAATTTCTCGAGCTGGCGGTGCTGCGCGTTTATCCGGCGCACCGTACCCGTAACCGAGCGCATCACGATCGTTTCCGTCTCAATGATGTTGCCGCGGAACTTGACACCTCTTAATAGGTTGCCGTCGGTGACGCCGGTGGCGGCGAACACGCAATCGCCCTTCACCATTTCCGGAATGCTGTACTTCTTGCGCGGATCCTTAATGCCCATCTTGGCCGCGCGCTGCCGCTTTTCCTCAGTATCGAGTACTAGCCGACACTGCATTTGCCCGCCGACGCAGGCGAGCGCCGCTGCCGCCAGCACACCCTCCGGAGCGCCACCAATCCCCATATAAATGTCGATGCCCGTCGAATCCGGGTCGGAGGTGTGGATCACGCCGGCGACATCACCGTCGGTGATCAGCGCCACCGCGGCGCCGGTCTTGCGCACCGCCGCAATCAGATCGGCGTGACGCGGCCGGTCCAGAACGAGAGCGGTGATATTTTCCGGCCTCACGCCCTTGGCTTTGGCAAGTCGCGCGATGTTTTCGGCCGGCGGCTCGTCAAGGTCGACTAATTCCTTGGGATAGCCCGGCCCGATCGCGATTTTCTCCATGTAAACATCGGGCGCGTTGAGCAGCGTGCCGCTCTCCGCCATCGCCATGGTGGCGATCGCGCCCGGCATGTTCTTGGCGCAGAGCGTCGTGCCTTCAAGCGGATCGACAGCAATGTCAACTTTCGAACCTCGCCCGGTGCCGACATTCTCGCCGATGAAGAGCATCGGTGCTTCATCGCGCTCGCCCTCTCCGATGACGACGGTTCCATCGATTGTCAATTTTCCGAGTTCACGCCGCATGGCGTCAACGGCAGCCTGGTCGGCCTCTTTCTCGCTGCCAAGCCCGCGCAGGCGCGCCGCCGCAACGGCCGCACGTTCGGTCACGCGCACGATCTCGATCGAAAGGATGCGATCCAGTACGTGCTTGGCCTCTTCGTTGTACGGCGACGACATTGTTGCGCTCCACATTGCACTATCCCTCTACTGGGGGTTCAATTCTTCTCGATCCGGATCACTTGTGGGCGTCCTGAGATAACTTTATCGCGGCCCACCGCCGCAAGGGCCTTGCGCACGGCATCCTCAGTTGTCGCATAGGTAATGAGGATGACGGGCACCGAGCCGACCTTGGCGGCGGTGTCCGAATCCCCCTGCGCATGACGTTGCACAATGGATTCCAGCGAAATTTCTTGCTCGGCAAGGCGCTTGGCGATGGTCGCCGCGGTGCCGGGCTTATCTCGCGCCAGCAGCCGGATATAGTAACCGCCTTCATGTCGTTGCATGGGTGCCTTCCGCACGTCGGTAAGGCTCGCCGTCGGGCATCCGAATGGCGCCGTGCGCACCCCGCGCGCTATGTCGCCGATGTCAGATAGCACCGCCGAGGCGGTGGCGGCGCCACCGGCGCCTGGCCCGACCAAAGTCAGCGGATTGATGCCCGAGGCATCGACGGTGACGGCATTGGTCACGCCCATCACCTGGGCGATTGCCGAATCTTTTCGCACCATGGTCGGGTGCACGCGCTGCTCAATCCCTTTCGGCGTTTTCACCGCCACGCCGAGTAGCTTAACGCGATAGCCAAGCTCGTCGGCGGCGGCGAGATCAGCCGGTTGAATCGAGGAAATGCCTTCGACATAGATTGCACTCTGGTCAACCTTGCTGCCGAAGGCGAGGCTCGCCAGAATCGCAAGCTTCTGCGCGGTGTCATGACCCTCGATGTCGAAGGAAGGATCGGCCTCGGCGTAGCCGAGCCGCTGCGCCTCCTTCAAACATTCGGCGAACGGCAGCTTATCGCGCTCCATGCTAGTGAGGATGTAGTTGCAAGTGCCGTTGAGGATGCCGTAGATGCGCTCAAAGGAGTTGCCGGCCATTCCTTCGCGCAAGGTCTTTACGATCGGTATGGCGCCGCCGATCGCCGCTTCGAAATTCAGCGCAACATGGCGCTTCTCGGCGAGCGCAGCAAGCTTGACGCCATGCTTGGCCAACAACGCTTTGTTGGCGGTGACCACCGACTTGCCCGAAGCAAGCGCCGCCTCGACGATGGCCTTCGCAGGATCGCCGGCACCGCCGATGAGTTCGACGAAGACGTCGATCTCGGCCGACTTTGCCAGCGCCACCGGATCGGAAAACCATTTAACTTTCTTGAGATCGATGCCGCGGTCCTTTCCGCGCGAGCGCGCCGTCACCGCGACGACCTCGATCGCGCACCCACAGCGCGCTATGAGCGCGGCTTGCTGACGCGCGATCTGGGCCACCAAGGCGGTGCCGACCGTGCCCAAACCGGCGACACCTACTTTCAATGAGGACTCCATTGGAAGCTAGCGCCGCGTGGCGAGCGGTACGACGTTGTGGAGTTGTTCGGGTGCGTTTTCGAGGAAGCGGCGCACGTTGCGCGCGGCCTGCCGGATGCGCTGCTCGTTCTCAACCATAGCTATGCGCACGTGGCCTTCGCCATATTCGCCAAAGGCGATGCCGGGCGACACCGCAATATCGGCCTTCTCGACCAAGAGCTTGGAGAACTCCACGCTGCCAAGCGCCTTGAACGGCTCCGGGATCGGCGACCAAGCGAACATCGAGGCTCGTGGCGACGGCACCTGCCAGCCGGCGCGGCCGAAGCTTTCCACCAGCACATCGCGCCGGCGTTTGTAGGTCTCGCGCATCTCCTTGATGCAGTCGTCGGGACCATTCAGAGCGGCAGTGGCCGCGACTTGCACCGGCGTGAACGCGCCGTAGTCAAGGTACGACTTCACACGCGCCAGCGCAGCGATGATGCGCTCGTTGCCGACCGCGAAGCCGATGCGCCAGCCCGGCATCGAATAGGTCTTCGACATCGAGGTGAACTCAACTGCGATCTCGTAGGCGCCGGGCACCTGCAACAGCGACGGCGGCGGATTATCGTCGAAATACACCTCCGCGTAGGCGAGGTCCGACAACACAAGGATGTCGTGCTTTTTCGCGAAAGCGACGAGGTCCTTGTAGAACTCGATCGTAGCGACATACGCGGTTGGATTGGCTGGATAGCAGACTACGACGGCGATCGGTTTCGGGATTGAATGGATAATGGCGCGCTCGAGCGTGTGGAAGAAGTTTGGTGTTGGGTCCGACGGCACCGAACGGATGGTGCCGCCCGCCATCAGGAAGCCGAAGGCATGGATCGGATAGCTCGGATTGGGCACCAGCACGACGTCGCCCGGCGCGGTGATCGCCTGCGCGACGTTGGCAAAGCCTTCCTTGGAACCGAGTGTGGCCACGATCTGGGTTTCCGGATTTAGCTTCACTCCGAAGCGGCGGCCGTAATAGGCCGCCTGTGCGCGGCGCAGGCCCGGAATGCCGCGTGAGGCGGAATAGCGGTCAGTGCGCGGTTTGCCGAGCACCTCTTTCATCTTCTCGATCACGTGGGCAGGGGCCGGCAGATCCGGGTTGCCCATGCCGAGATCAATGATGTCCGCGCCCGCGTTGCGAGCTTTCGCCTTGGCCAAGTTCACCTCCTCGAACACGTAAGGTGGTAGGCGGCGGATGCGGTAAAATTCTTCCATCGGATCAAACCTTAAGGTCGGCTGCCCTTGGCACACCGGCCTTTACCCCGGCAGGCTTTTATCACGGGCCGCCCGCCGCGCCAGTGGCCTGACTGGTATTCGGCGCCGCCGGTTTCTTTTTCGTTGCCCCGGATGCCTTTTTCGCTGCCTCGGGTGCCTTTTTCGTTGCCCCGGATGTCTTTTTGTCAGTCACTTCGAGGGCTTCCTGCCGGTCCCGAAGGGCGGTGAGTTCTTTTTCAAGCTTATACTGCTGCTCTTCGCTGATCGGGGTCGTTGAGCGCGCCGGCGGTATGTCATGCACCGCCGGGTACTGATAGGGCGCGGTCGGCCGCGCTGGGGCGTTTGCCGGCAGGCCCAAACTGCTGGGCAGCGCATCGATCACCGGCCCCGGCGAGCAGGCCGCCACGGCAAAACCAAGGCCCAAGGCAGCCAAGATGGATGCTTTGCCGACCCGCTCCATGCAAGGTCTTGAAATGAAGCGGAAACTCATGCGCCCTCAATGAATTATAACATCAGCGCCTGCTAAACGGCTAATATGACCGGAACATGGTCAGCACCAGATAACAAAAGCGCAACTGTGCCTGGAAACGCCGTTTGAGGGAGGGCTCGGTCTGCGCCATTTGTCTGGCAAGGACTGATGGACTGCGAATGCAAAAGCCGACCAACGAATCAACGAAGGCGGTCATCCCTGCTATGGAGACGATCAAGTTGGCTGTTGCCAGTGCGGAATCGGCCAAGCTTTCGAGCATCGATTATGAGGCGTTGGGACGGAATCTCGCCCGCATCATAGAGGAAGGCGGCAAGGCGCTCGCCGCCTACATGAAGCCGCGCGAGGAAGGCAAGATCAAACGCGGGTTCGCTGACGAAGTCGCCGACGTCGTCAAGACCATCGGCCAGGTGTCGGAATACTGGCTCGCCGATCCGCAGCGTTCCGTCGAATTGCAGAATAGTCTCGGCCGCTCCTACCTCGATCTGTGGGCGAGCACGGTGAAGCGTATTTCCGGAGAGCCCGCCGCGCCGGTGATCGTGCCTGATCCGAAGGACAAGCGCTTCTCCGATCCGGAATGGACGGAAAACCAGTTTTTTGACTTCCTCAAACAGCTCTATTTGCTGACCGTGCAGTGGGCAAACCGCCTGGTGAAAGAAGCGATAGATATCGACGAGCATACGCGCCATAAGGCGGAATTCTACGTACGGCAGATCGCAAATGCGATCGCGCCCTCGAACTTTGTGCTCACTAATCCTGAACTGTTGCGCGAAACGCTGTCGTCGAGCGCGGAGAACCTCGTGCGCGGCATGCAGATGCTGAGCGAGGACATCAAGGCCGGCGAAGGAAATCTCAAGATCCGTCAGTCCGATCCGAGCAGGTACGAAGTTGGCCGCAATCTCGCGCTTACTCTCGGCAAAGTGATATTCCAGAACGAGCTGATGCAGCTCATCCAGTACGCAGCGACGACGGTGGAGGTGTTCAAGGTGCCGCTGCTGATCGTGCCGCCCTGGATTAACAAGTTCTATATTCTCGACCTGACGCCGGAGAAATCCTTCATCAAGTGGTGCGTCGACAATGGCATCACCGTGTTCGTGATCTCCTGGGTCAATCCGGACGCCTCGCTCGCCGACAAGAGCTTCGAGCAGTACATGCGCGAGGGCATTCTCACCGCGATCGACAAGATCGAGGAGGTTACCGGGGAACGCCAGGTCAACACCATCGGTTATTGCGTCGGCGGCACGCTGCTAGCGGTCGCGCTGGCCTATCTGGCGGCAACGCAAAAGGAGCAGCGGGTGCGCTCGGCGACCTTTTTCACGGCGCAAGTGGATTTCACCTATGCTGGCGATCTACTGGTGTTTGTCGACGAAGAAAGCATCCGCTCTCTCGAAGAGCGCATGAAAGAGCGTGGTTATCTGGAAGGCTCGAGCATGGCAACGGTCTTCAACCTACTGCGCTCCAACGATCTGATTTGGCCTTATGTCGTCAACAACTACCTGCGCGGCAAGCAGCCCTTCCCGTTCGACATTTTGTTTTGGAACTCGGACTCCACCCGCATGCCGCCGGCTAATCATTCTTTCTATTTGCGCAACTGTTACCTCGACAACAATCTCAGTAAAGGCGCGATGGAGATCGGCGGCGTCAAGATCGACCTGGGGAAAGTCACCATACCGGTCTACAATCTGGCCACCCGCGAGGACCACATCGCGCCGGCGAAGTCAGTGCTGTACGGGTCAAGATTCTTCGGTGGGTCGGTAAAATATGTGCTGGCGGACTCCGGCCACATCGCCGGGGTAATCAACCCTCCGGGCAAGCCGAAGTATCGGTACTGGACCGGCGACACGACCGACGGTAGCGACGTCGATGCCTGGCTGGCCAAGGCGAGCGAGCACCCAGGATCATGGTGGCCCGACTGGCTTGAATGGCTCAAGTCCCAGGACGCAGCCAGCGTGCCGGCGCGCGCGATCGGCGGCGGCAAGCTCGAGCCGATTGAGGACGCGCCCGGCTCCTATGTGCGGGTAAAGAGCTGACGTTGTTTCTCGGCCTAGTCTCTCGATCGACCTAGGCCGCGACAAACGTCGAGCTATCGCTTATCTTTTTGGGTCTCAGAAAAGCAAAGGGGGGATGGAGATGTCCAGGGAACTGATGTGGTTGACGCTCACGGTCATCCTGACCGGCGTCATGTGGATTCCTTACATTCTCGACCGCATCATTGTGCGCGGGCTGATGGGCGCGATGGCCAATCCCTCGCGCAACGACAAGCCGCAATCAGCATGGGCGCAGCGGCTTTATTTCGCCCACACCAACGCGGTGGAGAACCTCGTCATCTTCGCCACGCTGGTACTGATCCTCGACTCGCTTGGACATTCGACCAAAAGTACGGCGATCGCCTGCGCAGTATATTTCTGGGCGCGGTTGGCGCACGCCCTAGTCTATACGATGGGCGTCCCGGTATTACGTACGCTTGCCTTCAGCGTCGGCTTCCTCGCCCAGGTAGTGCTGGCCATCGCGGTATTTGGCAAGCTTTAATTTGGCAAGCTTTAATTGAGCGGCGCGGCGCGTTTTGTAATTGCGTGCAGGTCGAGCCCGCGTGGCAGCGTTCCGAACACCGTTGCGCCCTGGCCGGCTAGTCGGGAGGCACAGAACGCGTCGGCCACCGCGGGCGGCGCGTGCTTGAGCAGAAGCGCCCCTTGCAGTGACAATACAAGATCGCGCACTAGCACCCGCGCCTGCGTTTCGTCGCTGCGGTCGGCGGCGCGCAAGCGCTGGCGCAGACGCCCGGCGAAACTTTGCAGCCGCGCGTCACCGATATCCGCCAACTCCTGCTGCAACACCTCGGTTGCCTCCGTCGTGCGCTCGAAGGCGCGCAGCACGTCGAGACACATCACATTGCCCGATCCTTCCCAGATCGAATTGACCGGTGCCTCGCGGTAGAGCCGCGGCATGATGCTCTCTTCGATATAGCCGGAGCCGCCGAGCACCTCCATCGCCTCGAAGGTGACGAAGGGCGCGCGCTTGCAGATCCAGAACTTCGCCGCCGGCGTCAACACACGGCGGAATACGGTCGCTCCTTTGTCGTTCTCGTCATAGGCGCGGGCGAGTCGCATCGACAACACGGTCGCAGCCTCGCATTCAAGCGCCAGGTCGGCCAACACGTTCGTCATCAGCGGCTGGTCGATCAGCTTCTTCTGGAAGGCCGTGCGGTAGAGCGTGTGATGGACCGCCTGTGCCACCGCCTGCCGCATCAAGCTTGAAGAGCCAACGCAGCAGTCCAGTCGCGTGTAATTCGCCATCTCGATGATGATAGCAATGCCGCGCCCTTCCTCTCCGATCAGCTGCGCATAGGCTCGGTCGAATTCCACCTCGCTTGAGGCATTGGCGCGGTTGCCGAGCTTGTCCTTCAGACGAAGAATGCGGATGGCGTTCCGCTCGCCGTCCGGTGTCCAGCGCGGTAAGAGGAAGCAACTCAGGCCTTTCGGCGCCTGCGCCAGAATTAGGAAAGCGTCGCACATCGGCGCCGAGAGAAACCATTTGTGCCCGGAGAGGCGGAAACTGCCGTCAGCGGCAGGCTCTGCCCGCGTCGTATTGGTGCGCAGGTCGGAGCCACTCTGGTTCTCGGTCATGCCCATGCCGACCAGCGCCGCAGATTTCTCACGTACCGGCATAAAGCGCTTGTCGTAGTCGCGCCCGAAAATTTTCGGCAGCCATTCCGCCGCCACCCTTGGCTGCCTGCGCAAGGTCGGCACGGAGCCATAGGTCATAGCCACCGGACAGTAGGCGCCCGCCTCGATCTGCCCGAACATGTATGTGCCAGCGGCGCGCGCCACGTGCGCGCCGGGCTTCGGCACCGCCCACGGCCCCGAATGCAGACCCGCCTTAAGAGCAATCGCCATTAGCGCGTGCCAGGCGGGGTGGAAATCCACCTCGTCGATGCGGTGGCCGAAGCGATCAAGCGGCCGCAAGACCGGCGTGTTCCGGTTGGCGTCAAAACCGAGCTGGATGGTCTCCGGTTTGCCGAGCGTGCCGCCGAGCGCGGTCAGCTCGTTGTCGGCCCACTCCGCTCCCTCGCGCTTGACCGCCTCATACAGCACGGCATCGCTTTTGAACAGGTTATACGGCTCAAGCGGCGGTGGCTGGTTCTGGACTTCGAACATGGCGTTTCCGGCAGATGTCGCAGCATTGTACCAGTCGAATCAGGGAAACAGCGCGACTTGCTGCAGACCCATGACCTCCGGCCAGCCCATCATCACATTCATGTTTTGGATCGCCTGGCCGGAGGCTCCTTTCACCAGATTGTCCAGTGCCGAGATCACGATGGCGCGGCCGGGAATGCGGTCATTAGCGACACCGATGAACGTCATATTGGAACCGCGCACATGCCGAGTCTGCGGCGTCTCACCGAATCGCAAAACATGTACAAAAGGTTCGTTCATGTAGAACTTTAAAAGCAACGCATGAAGATCCTGCGGCATCCGGCCGCGTCGTCCCCGCACGTAAATCGTCGACAGGATGCCTCTATTCATCGGGACAAGGTGCGGGGTGAAGGTCACAATCACTTCGCGCCCGGCGGCTAGCGAGAACTCCTGGTCGAGTTCAGCCATGTGCCGGTGATGCCCGACCCCGTAGGCTTGGAAGCCTTCCGACACTTCCGAGAACAGCATCGCTCCCTTGGCCGCCCGCCCGGCGCCGGTCATGCCTGACTTAGCATCGACCACAATCTCATCGAGCTCGATCGCCTTGTTCTTGATCAGCGGGATCAGCGGCAGCTGTGCGCAGGATGTGTAACAGCCTGGGTTGGCCACAAGGCGCGCTTTCCTGATCTCGCGCCGGTGGATTTCGGTGAGCCCATAGACCGCCTCTTTCTGCAGCTCGGGCGCGTGATGTTCATGGCTGTACCATTTGGCATAGGCCGCGGGGTCGTGCAGCCGGAAATCGGCTGACAAGTCCACCACTTTGGTTGCCGGCGCCTTCGCCAAGAGCTCCTGGACCACTTTCTGCGTCGTGGCGTGCGGCAGCGCGCAGAAGGCGACATCCAACGCGGCTTGCGCCCAATCGAGTTCTTCGATGCCGACGAGTGTCGGCAGTTCGAACGGCGAGAACTGCGGAAAGATTTCCCGCATCGCCTTCCCGGCGTTGCGCTCGGCGCTGAGTAGAACGACCTGCGCGCGGGGATGTCGCAACAGCATCCGCACCAATTCCGCGCCGGTGTAGCCCGAGGCGCCGAGCACACCGATTTTCGCTTTGGTAGCCATGAGCCCAATCCTCATCCAGAGTCTTAAGGGACCACCGGAGAAAGGCCAACAGGGCGATATGGAAGACGTGCCGCGGCCTCATCTGGCGGCACGGGGGGGCGATTAATTGCGCGAGGGCGCCCGTGCCGGGGTGACGCGGCGACGGCAGAAGCCAAAATTCGAGTCAATCGTCATGGGCGCGCGATATAGGCCCCCCTGTCTTGCTCGTCAACCGCGCCCCCGTTGCCGTAACGGCTGTGTTGCGTGCCGGCGTGGGATCGATGCCGCGCGCGCCGATCATATCTGTACCGTCAGCAACGATGACGTCGGCGTCCTGCATGATTTTCTGGCGCTTGAGGTGATCGTCGTGGTGCAGGCCATGCTGGCGCCAACGACATCGAGGATGTTGACGATGTCGGCCTCGTCTCCCTATAGGCGAAGACCCATTGTTTCCCTAGTATTGGTCCTTGCATCATCCTGTATCCGCGGGGGGCCAGAGCAAGAGCGTCGCTAACGAACACAACTGTCGGGAGGAAAATTTATGCGTTCACTATCAGTGACCGTGATGGCGGCTGCCGCTTCCTTGATGTTTGCTACCGCGGTGTACGCACAGCCTGCGCCGGGAGCGCAGCCGCCGCTGCCAGAATATGGACCGAGCATTACGCTTGAGCAGGCCATGAAAATCGGCAATGCGGCCTTAGCCGAGGCCAAGAAGAAGAACCTGCTGGAAGCAATTGCGATCGTCGATAATGCCGGCCGCCTCGTTTATTTCATCAAGATGGACGACCTTCGGCAAATCGGCGGCGATCTTGCGCAAGGCAAGGCGCGCACGAGCGCTATGGCCAAGCTTCCTAGCAAGGCCTACGAAGACCGTGTCACTTCCGGCGGCGCTGGCCTCACGGTGCTCTCTTTCGGCATAACCGCCGCGGCGGGAGGTCTTCCGATCATCGTGAACGGCAAAATGATCGGCGCCATTGGCGTTGGCGGCGGTCCCAACGGCGTTGTCGACACGGAAGTCGCCCAAGCCGGCCTTGATGCACTGAAATAGATTTTTTCGTCGTTGAATTCCGCC
>Ga0207746_1000023_pt1 | contig 24567 bp, 18 predicted proteins | sample LuqExpMetageno75_FD_187832 | JGI IMG/M metagenome (GOLD analysis project Ga0207746, IMG submission 187832) | Tropical forest soil microbial communities from Luquillo Experimental Forest, Puerto Rico - Sample 75 (SPAdes) | ecosystem: Environmental > Terrestrial > Soil > Tropical forest ...
CGCAAGTTGGATGGCCATGAAGTCAAGATCTGGAACGACCACGTCCAGGACGTCGATAAACTGGCGGACCGGCTCAGCGATACCGAAATGTTGGTGCTGATCCGCGAGCGCACGAAGATTTGCAAGCCGTTGCTCGAGCGCTTGCCCAAGCTCAAGCTTATTAGCCAGCGCAGTGTCTATCCGCATATTGACATCGGAACCTGCACGGGGCTCGGCATCGTCGTGTCTTCTAGTCAGCATCCCGGCGAGCCTTGCTACGCCGCCGCCGAGTTGACCTGGGGCCTGACCCTCGCCGCTGTGCGGCAGATTCCACAGCAGATGGCGTCGCTAAAGTCCGGCGGCTGGCAGATCGGCGTGGGCTCGACACTGCGCAGCAAGACCCTCGGAATTTTCGGCTATGGCCGGATCGGCCACACCGTCGCGGGTTACGGCCGCGCCTTCGGCATGGATGTGTTGATCTGGGCACGCGGGACAACGATGGCGAAAGCTCGCGCCGATGGCTTTGTCACCGCTGCTAGCAAACAGGCGTTCTTCGAACAATGCGACGTGATTTCACTGCACATGCGCCTTGTCGATGCCACGCGCGGCATCGTCACTGCCCCAGATCTAGCCCGCATGAAGCCTACGGCGTTGATTGTGAATACCAGCCGCGCGCCGTTAATCGAACCGGGCGCTTTGGTTGCGGCGCTAAGGGCGGGCCGGCCCGGCATGGCCGCGGTCGACGTCTATGAAGAGGAGCCGTTGCACGACACCAGCCATCCGCTCCTGAACATGCCGAACGTCGTGTGCACTCCGCATATCGGCTACGTTTCACGTGAGGAATACGAAACGCAATTCACCGACATCTTCGACCAGATCACGTCCTATTGCGCCGGCCATCCCATCAACGTCGTCAATCCCGAGGTACTGACCTCGCCAACCATTCGGCGCTAGGCACTCTTTCACCGAATGATCCAAGCTAGTATTTTGCGCCGGCCTGCCTCCTGCGATTGCGCACGCTAAATCGGAGAGGAACGCCATGAACCTTCACCGCAGAGCTTTTCTTCTTGGTTTCGCGGCAGGCGTCGCCACGCTCCCGGCTCTTTCGCGCACGGGGTGGGCGCAGTCTTATCCGACACGGGCCGCGCGCATCATCGTCGGCTTTCCACCCGGCACGTCGTCCGACATATGCGCCCGGTTGATCGCGCAATCGTTGTCGGAGCGACTTGGTCAGCAGTTTGTGGTCGAAAATCGCGCGGGCGCCGGCACGAATATCGCCGCCGAAACCGTGGTGCAGGCGGCGGCCGATGGTTACACGCTGCTTTGGGTCACGCAGACCAACGCCATCAACGGCACGCTTTACACGAACCTCAAGTTCAATTTTATGCAGGACATTGCGCCCGTCGCTGGGGTCATCACCGTCCCGACCGTCATGATGGTCAACCCAGCGGTGCCGGCAAAGACGCTGTCGGAGTTTATTGCTTATGCAAAGGCTAATCCTGGCAAGATCAACATGTCGTCGCCCGGCATCGGCAGCGCCAACCATGTGCTCGGCGAGCTGTTCCAGATGATGACCGGCATCAAGCTCACTCACGTTCCCTATAAAGGTAGCCAGTTTCCAGATCTGCTCAGCGGCCAGGTGCAGGTTACGTTCAATCCGTTGCCTTCCTCGCTGGCCTTTATCAAAGACGGCAAGCTGCGCGCTTTGGCTGTCACCTCGGCGACGCGGCCAACGGTGCTGCCGGACGTCCCCACTGTGGGCGAAATCGTGCCGGGTTATGAGGGCTTCGCATGGTTCGGCATCGGCGCGCCGAAGAACACGCCGAAGGAAATTGTCGACACGCTCAACAGCGCGATTAATGCAGGTCTTGCCGATCCCAAGCTGAAGGCGAAGCTCGAGGAGCTGGGCGGCATGCCGATGGTGGTGACGCCTGCCAACTTCGGCAAGTTTATCGCCGCCGAAACCGAGAAGTGGGGCAAGGTGGTGAAGTTCGCCAACCTTAAGGTCGAGTGACGGACAGTAACTCTGCGATGGCGGTGACGACGCGGCTCTGCGAACGGATCGCCGCAACCACCTATGAAAATCTCGGCACACCCGCGATCGAGGCCGCGCGGCGGCTGGTGCTTGACGGCATCGCCATCGCCGTAGCCGGCACCGAAGAGGAAGCGATCCGGATCCTGGCGGCGCACCACCGGGAGCAGGGCGGCGCCGCGCAGGCGACCGCGATCGGCAATGGCTTCCGTCTCAACACGGTGTCGGCGACGGCGCTCAACGGCGCCGCCATGCACGTGCTCGACTTTGAGCCGATGTGGAGCCCGGCCAATCATGCGCTATCAACCACGCTCGCCGGCGTGCTGGCGCTGGCGGAGCACCGTGGCTCGACGGGCCGCGAGGTTTTGACCGCGCTGGTCAAGGGCGTGGAGATGCAGGGCTGGATTCGCCAAGCTTCTGGGCAATTCGAGGCGCGCAGCAGCCGTTTTCATCCGCCCGGCGCCGTTGGTCCGCTCGGTGCGGCGGTCGCGGCCGGACACCTCCTGAAGCTCGATCCCGCTCAGCTCGCCAACGCGATCGGCATCGCGGCCTCACGGGCGGGCAGCGTGCTGGCTAATGCCGGCACCATGACGAAGTCGACGCATTGCGGCCATGCCGCGGCACTCGGACTCGAGTCCGCGCTGCTAGCCGCGCGCGACTTTAGCGCCAACACGGCGGTATTCGAAGCGGCCCAAGGTTATGTGCCGGCGTTCTACGACGACGGCTTCAAGATCGAGGAGATGCTGAACTACGGGCGCGCGCCGTTGCGCATCGTCGATCCCGGCTATGCGATTAAGATGTTCCCAAGTCAATTCGGGACGCATTTCGGCATCGCCGCGGGACTCGAACTGCACCCGAAGATTTCCGATGCGCGCGCCATTCACCGCGTTGTGTTGACCGCGCCGGTAATGGCCTATGTCGACCGGCCAAAGCCCAAGAAGGGCCTCGAGGGTAAGTTCTCGCTGCAATACACTGCGGCCGCCGCGCTGCTCGACGGCAAGGTAGGCATCCGCACGTTCACCGACGCGCGCCTCGCCAAGCCGGACATACAGAATCTGCTAGGCAAGTTCGAAGTGCACCTCGACCCCGCGATTCCTGGTCGTTTCGAGGAAATGCACGTGCTGCTGCGCGTCGTGCTTCACGGAGGCCGAGTGCTCGAGACGCGCTGCAATGGGCCGCGTGGTAAGTGGGGCACGCCGCCGATCAGCGAGGCAGAACATCTCGTCAAGGTGCGCGACTGTTTGGCGACCAAGATCGAGCCCGCAACGGCCGAGCAGATCATCGGGCTTGCCCAGCGCATCGACAATCTCGACGCCGCCGACGTACGCGGAATGATGCGGCTCGCCGGCTGCTTCGCGTAATCGGGCGCCATGGCCGCTCTACCAACCTGTCCCGTTCGGCCCACCTTGGATCTAAGCTTATAATTTTATTTTTGTCGTTCGCTGGCCTTTTTCGAGCTTTGACTTTTCGCACTTCAACAACACGAACTTTGATCGAACAAGCTAGGTCTTTTGGGAGTGCAGGCCAGGCAAAGCCAGATTTTATAGCCCGCGCATTTCCTTCGCAGCCGCGCGCACGGCCTTGATGATGTTCTGGTACCCGGTGCAGCGGCAGAGGTTGGACGACAGGACGTCGAGCAAGTCCTCGTCGCTAATGTCGGGCTCGCGCTCTAGCACGCCGACCCCCAGCATCAAGAAGCCGGGCGTGCAAAAGCCGCATTGCAGGCCGTGATAGTTCATAAAGGCTTGTTGCATCGGATGCAGCTTGTCACCCTGCGCTAGGCCCTCGACGGTCCGGATCTTCTTGCCCTCGGCCTGAACAGCGAACATCAGGCAAGAGCGTACCGGTTCGCCGTCGACGATAACGGTGCATGCGCCGCAGACACCGTGCTCGCAGCCAAGATGCGTGCCAGTCTGCCCGCAATCCTCGCGGATGGCGTCGGCCAATGTGCGGCGTGGCTCGACCTCGATGGCGTGATCGCGGCCGTTGATGGTGAGCGTGATGGCCGTCTTCTCGGTCATGCGGCCTTTCCTAAAGCGCGCAACGCTGCGCGGATGCGCTGCGGGGTTGCCGGCATCTCGTCGATTTGCGCGCCGAAGGGCGCTAGAGCGTCGTTGATCGCATTGAGCACCGCCGCTGGCGCGCCGATGGTCCCGCCTTCGCCCAGCCCCTTAGCCTTGGTGATCGAGTTGACGCTCGGCGTCTCGATGTGATGCAGCTCGATCGGCGGGATTTCGCGCGCGGTGGGCGGCATGTAGTCGGCGAGGTTGGCGGTGAGAATGCTGCCGTTCTCGTCGTAGATGATTTCCTCCAGCAGAGCGTTGCCGATGCCCTGCGCGATGCCGCCGTGCACCTGGCCCTCGGCGATCATCGGATTGATCAGGCGGCCGGCGTCCTCCGCCACGACATAACGTTCGACCACGACGCGGCCGGTATCCGCGTCAACCTCGACAATGGCGACATGGCAGGCGTTCGAAAACGTGCCGGGCGGATCGTAAGTTCCAGTCTCGATCAGGCCTGGTTCAATCTCGCCTTTAAAGCGGTGTGTCTGCGTATAGGCCTCGCGCGCGAGCCTCGCGATCGGGATGACGCGGTCTGTGCCGGCGATCTTGGCGACGCCATCGGCCAGTATGATGTCGCCCTCCGCGGCTTCCAGCATCGTGCTGGCGATTTTGATCAGCTTGGCGCGCACCTTGCGCGCGGCAATCAGCGTGGCGCCGCCGGAAATCACCAGCGAACGGCTGGCAAATGTGCCCCAGCCGTACGGCGTGTGGTCGGTGTCGCCATGCACGACCTTGATCACGTCGGGCGTGACGCCAATCTCGTCGGCAATGATCTGCGCCAGCGTGGTACGCAGACCCTGGCCGTGCGGTGAAGCGCCGATGCGCGCCTCGACGAAGCCGGAAGGATCGACCGTGAGGATCACGGTTTCCCAGCCCGGCGTGATGTCCATGCCGCGCGCCGCAAAGGCCGGGCTGCCGTAGCCCGTGCGCTCGGAGAAAGTGGCGAAACCAATGCCGAGGTGGCGGCCCTTGGAACGTTCTTGTTGCTGGCGCGCGCGGAAGGCGGGCAGGTCGATGGCCTTCACGGCCATTTCCAGCGTCTCGCGATAGCTGCCCACGTCGTATTCAAGGCCGATCGCCGAGGTGTAGGGGAATTTGTCGATCAGGTTGCGGCGGCGGATATCGACCGGATCGATGGCGAAAGCGGCGGCCGCTTTGTCCATGAGGCGTTCTAGTGCAAAGGTGATAACTGGGCGCGACACGCCGCGATAGGGCGCCATCGTGCATGTGTTGGTGAGCACGCCACGCGCCTGGCATTCGTAATGCTGCACATCGTAAGGGCCCGGCATTTCGGCCATCGCCATCAGCGGCTCGATGCCGCAGGTCGTGGGGAAGCAGGAATAGGCGCCGACATTGGCGACGACGTCGGCCTTGAGAGCGATCAACCTGGCGCTCTTGTCGAAAGCGCCTTCCAGCGTGACGTATTGATCGCGGCTGTGGAAGCTAGCGATCAGGTTCTCGCGCCGGTCCTCACTCCACGCGACCGAGCTCTTCAATTTACGCGCCAGCCACACCAGCACGATGTATTCGCTTGCAAGCGACATCTTCTGGCCGAAGCCACCGCCGACGTCGGGTGCGATCACGCGTAGATCGGCCTCCGGCATGCCAAGCACGTCGGCGATGGCGGTCCGCATCAGGTGCGGCATTTGCGTGGCGCAGATGAGGGTGACGCGCCCTGTCGCAGCATCGCAGGCGGCGTGGCCGCCGCGCGCCTCAATCGGGGTCGCGTTCTGCCGACGCGAGCGCGCCTCGAGCTTAACGATCTTGGATGCGCCCTTCCACGCCGTGTCGAAGTCGGGCGATTTAAACTTGCCTTCTAGGATAACGTTGCCGGGCGCCTCGGCGTGGATCCGCGGCGCGCCCACTGCGAGCGCAGCGCGCGCGTCGATCACTGGCGTCGCTTCCTCGATTTCGAGATCGACCCGCTCGGCCATGTCCTCGGCCGCCGCGGCACTGGCAGCGACTACGGCTGCGATTGGTTCACCGACAAAACGGACGGCATCGGAAGCGAGCACAGGCTGGCCGACCGGCCTGTAGTTAAACTTGTGCAGCATCGGCACGATCGACTTCACACCTTCGAGGTCGGCGGAGGTGATGAGCTGTGCGCCGTCCGGGGCGGCGATGCGGCCAATCTTGCCAGCGGCGACCGGGCTGCGCACGAATCGCAGATGATGCGTGGCCGGCAAGTCAGCGGTGAAGCGGCCGCGCCCCGAGACTAGCGCAGGGTCCTCCAATCGTCGGATGGGGCGGCCGACCCAAGTCGTGCCTGAGCCTGTGGTATGGTCGCGCGCGCTCATTTGCCGGATTGCTCCAGCGCGCGGCGCACCACGGCGCGCACCAGATCGCGCCGATATTCGGCGGTGGTTTGGTAATCTTCCAGCGGATCGATCGAGGATGCCGCGGCTTCGGCGGCGGCGCGGAAGACTTTGTCGCCCGGCGCCTGACTCTCGAGTGCGGCTTCAGCTTGCGCGATGCGGCGCGGGCGCGCCTCAGCGCCGCCGATGCCGACGCGCGCCTCGACGATCTTGCCGCCTTGCAGGCGGTAGGTGGCGAGCGCCGCTGCCATTGCAAAATCGCCGGCGCGGCGGTTGAATTCGTTGAAGCCGAATTTGGCATCCCTCGCGAGCAAGGGCAGGCGCGCTTCGACCAACAGCTCGTCTTCCTTGAGCGCGGTCGCCATGATGCCTTCGAAGAAATCCGCAGCTGCAATCAACCGTTCGCCATGCGTATTGCGCGCGACCATGGTGGCCTCGAGCGTGGCGGCTACCAGACACCATTCCGACGCTGGGTCTGCGTGCGCCAAGCTGCCGCAGAACGTGCCGCGCATGCGGATCGGGTAATGCGCGATGTGACGCGCGACCTCGCTCAGCAATTTGCCGAGCGGGTTGTCGACCACCGGTTTATGAAAGGCAGCATGACGAACACAAGCGCCGATAGACAATACCTTTCCATCGGTCATGACCTCGTTGAGACCGGCGACGTCATTGATGTCGACGAGATGCGCGGGCTTCGCCAGCCGGAACGCCATGATCGGCACGAGACTCTGTCCACCCGCCAGCACGCGGCCATCTTGCGGCGCGTAGATGGCGAGAAGTCTCAGCGCTTCGTCGAGCGTTTTCGGCGCGTGGCGAATGAATGGCGCTGGCTTCATGCGACGGATCGTCGGCAGTTGAATATTTGTGCACGAACGTTAGGCCGCGGTTCCGAATTGTCAAACTCGCCGGCCCTGCGCGCTGTGAACCTATTCGTACGGTGCCCGGCCAATGACGGTCGCAACCTCTGCCCTGAAGAAATCCAGGTGCTGCAAGACGTCCCCAGTCTTGCCGTCATCGACTCATGTGCCAGCGCGCCGGTCTGTCGATTAACTCCGACGTCGTGTCGGCGGCCCACCCATATCCTACATGCCATCGGCGGTCCGCATAGGGGCCTGGCACTGGCACTGCCGTCACTCGGATGCTGGCACAATCGCGTATGGATGTCGCTCAGCGGTTAGGCGATGCGTGACGTGCAGCCCGGTCCGTGCACGTGCCTCACCAAGAGTTACACGCCGGAAAGCATGGTGGTGTTCCAGGGCGAACCGCCGCCGTCGACCGGACAAACCTCCGCGTCGCTCAAAGGCGCGGGCCGCGGTCGCACTATTCGCAGGAAAGGCCGAGCAGCTCGAGCCCTTCCTCGAGGTGATCGCCGAGCATCGGCTTTCCCAATAGATAGGCGGCGGTACGCTTGTTGTGCAGGCGCGCCGCTTCTTCGCGCAGTTCGTCCCAGTCGTTGACAGTGCCGTCGCCGCGGCCGAGCCACATCAAAGCCACCAGATCGATCTGCTCGTCCTCGGTAAGTCCGTCGATGTATGTGCGCAATTCCTGTTCGGTTGGGTCGTCGGCGTGATCTTCCAGGACGTCGAGCATGGCGTCGTCGGCCGAGTTCGATCCAGAATCTGGATCGCTGACCGCGTCCTTGACGTCGAATTCGTGCGCCAAGTTGATGAAAAAGCAAACCTTCTCTGGCGAGATCGACAGATTGGGTGCCGCCATCGGGACGCTCCTGATTTAACCATAAATAGTGTAGGTGCCACGCCAGGGCAGCACTTTGAGCCAGATCAAAGCACTCCGGCCGCCCTCAGGTCCCGACCTTGAGTTCCGACACCAGGCCGCGCAGCGCTGCGACGGTGGAAAGGGGCACCAGCCGCCCGGTACGCGGATTTTCTGACGGCACGCCCTCAATGCTCATGGTGAAGCGGGCGGTGTCGGCCTCGACCTCGATGCGGTGAGTATTGCGGGTCAGGGCTGGATCGGCCCAGATCTCCAATCGCGTGCGGTCGGGGCCGATGCCGGCCAGGCTGAGCGCGGCGGCGACATTGACATTGGTGGGGAAACCGCGCGCGCCTTCGCGGGCGGTGCCCTCGAACAACTTGAGCGGCTTGTCCAGGCCGACAAGCGTGATGTTGCGCTCGCGCAGATAAGGCGCGCCCTCCAGGCCACCGGGCGGCTTGCGGGTGATCATCTTGATGGAATGCACGGTACCCTCGGCGGCGGCGCGCACGGCGTCGAGTCCGAGCAGGGCGCCGGTTGGCGGCAAGATGCGGGCGCCTTTCTGCTTGGCGCGCTCGACCAGATCCCAGTTGTCGAGCAGTTGCGCTACCGATAGCGGCATGAAGATGCGGCCCTTATCGATCGCGCTGATGGCGATCTCGCGGAACAGCGCCGGCGGCAGGCACTCCACCACCACGTCGCAGTCATCGGCGAGCGCGGTGGCGGGCTTGATCGCGATGCTGTCGAGCTGCGGCAATGCACGGCGCGCTTTCTCCGCGTCGCGCACCGCGATCGCGGCTAGCGTCAAGCCCGACACACCGGCGATCAGGTGGCGCGCCACCTCGAGGCCAACTGCGCCGAGGCCGGCCAATCCGATGCGCAAAGGCTTGCTCTGCGTCATTGCGCGGCCTCGGCTCGCGGCAGCAGCGTGCCCTCGATGGCGCGGGCATTACCACGAAACTCGGCGATCACCATTCCATCCTCGCGTTTCACTGCCACGTCATAGATGCCGGCGCGCCCGGCGCGCTGGCGCTCGGCCGCGTAGGCGGTGAGCTGCTCGCCGCGCTTCACCGTGTGCAGGTAGGTGATGCTGCAGTGCTGCGCCACCATGCGCTGATTACGCGAGTTGCTGGCGTAACCGAATGCGGTGTCGGCCAAAAGATAAATGAAGCCGCCGTGACAGCTGTTGTGCCAGTTTACCATCGTCTCGCTCACGGTCATCGCTAGCACGGCCTGTCCTGCCTCAACCGCGACGAGCTCGAGCCCTAGTGTTCGGCTCGTAGCATCTTTTGCCCACATAGCGTTGCCGCAGGCACGGGCGAGCGTTGAGGCGTCCACGCGTTATCCCTTGCGGCCGGTGAAATTAGGCCGGCGCTTTTCCATGAAGGCACGCACGCCTTCAGCGTAATCCGGCGTCGAGTTGGCGAGGCGCTGCAAGTCGCGTTCAAGATCGAGCTGCGCGTCGAGTGTATTGCGGACGGATTCATTGAGGGCGCGCTTGATCAGCGCCAGGCTTTGTGTTGGCGCCATCGCAAAATGTTCGCAGATGCGGTGTGCCTCGTGCATCAGCACCTCGTCGTCGACCGCGCGCCAGATCAAGCCCCAGCTCGCGGCCTTTTCCGCAGGTAGGTCTTGCGCCAGCAGCGCCAGCCCGCGCGCACGCGCATCGCCGACCAGGCGCGGTAGGAACCAGGTGCCGCCCGTGTCGGGAATCAGGCCGACGCGGGCGAACGACTGGATGAAGTTCGCCTTCAGGCTGGCGACCACGATGTCGCAGGCGAGAGCGAGATTGCAGCCGGCGCCGGCGGCGACGCCGTTGACTGCGGCGACGACTGGAAACGGCAGCACACGCAATCTGCGCACCAGCGGATTGTAATATCGCTCCAGCGATGTGCGCGGCACCGGCGGTTCACCAGGATTGATCACGCGGTCGCTAAGATCCTGCCCCGAGCAGAAACCGCGGCCGGCACCGGTGATCATCACTGCGCGGCAGCTCTCGTCGGCTTCGATCTCGTCAAGCGCCTGGCGCAACTCAAGATGCATGGCGTCGTTGAGGGCGTTGAGCCGGTCCGGCCGGTTCAAAGTGATGACGCGATAGCCGAGGTGGCGCTCGATCAGGATGAGTGGTTTCGCACTCACCTCAGGAACTCCTCCAATATGTCGGTTTCTTCTTTATCGCCCTCGAAGTCGGAGGCGATGCGGTCGTAGAGGCGAGCGGCGGCTTTCAACATGGCGTGCTCGGGGCGATCCTTGCCGACGAACTCGGAAATCTCGTCGAGCTCGGCTACCCAGCGATAGGCCTTGCCGTACATATCCGGCGTCTGCCGCTTGAGATAAGCGAGTAGGTCGGGGCGGCTCTCGGCGAGTTCGGCTTTTAGCGCTTGCGCCGAACCGCCGCGGGTCGCGGCCAGCATCATGGCGGCGCCGAGCGCGGTAAAGCCCTTGGTGATGCCGGCGTAGGACATCTTTAGAGCCGAGGCGGCGGTGAGCGGGCCATCCAACACGCGTACGATTAGGCCGTAGTCGTTGAGCTTGGCGCAGTCCCAGGCGCGTGGCCCGGCGGCATAGAACTTGGTGTTGGTCGAGCCGGGTTTTGGCGGCGGTCCGATGATACCGGCGCCAACGAACGGACTCCCGGTGGCTGCGATTACGTCGCTGATCTTTAGCATCGTCGCTGGGCTAGTCGCGTTGCATTCGACATAGATCGGCTTCTTGTTCGCGGCCTTGAGCACGCCGGCGAGCCGCTGTGCCAGCGCCAGCGCGTCACCCGGCGGCACGATCGACAGCAGGAAATCGGCTTCCATCAGTTGCACGTCGGCGACCGCGGTCATGCCGGCAGCTTGCGCGCGCTGTACACTCTTTGCGCTGCGGCCGGCGAGTGAGGTGAGCACCTTCACCTGATGCTCGGTTAGCCGCCGCCCGACGGCGCTGCCCATGTTGCCCGGCGCGACGATGGCGACGGTCGGGGTCATTCGTTCAAATCCTTCACGGTTGCCCGCTTGTGATAACGGGCTGAGACTGCGGGCGCCTTGCGGAACGGTCAATGCCCGCCGGCGCATGGCCAATACGCCCCAAATACTGGCCATTTCCATGCGGGCGCAAGCGCCACGCGGCGCCGGTGGACCTTTGGGCGCCGATGCCGGTACATTACCGGTTCGATACAAATGGGCCAAAAACGCCCTCGGGAGGAAACCTATGCGGAAGACTCTATTGGTTGCGAGCGCTTGTCTGATGCTCGCGGTGGGCCCCGTCATGGCCCAGCAAAAAACCATCAAGATCGGTTTCGTCAGCACCTTCAGCGGCCCGACCGCGGTAATCGGCAACGACATGCGCAACGCCTTCGAGCTCGCACTCGATCACATGGGGCGCAAGATGGCCGGCTTACCGGTGGAAGTAATCTACGAAGACGACCAGCAGAAGCCAGAGGTCGGCAAGCAGAAGACCGAGAAGCTGATCGCATCGGACAAGGTCGATTTCATCTCCGGCTATATCTGGTCGAACGTGCTGCTCGCATCACTGAAGCCGATCGTCGATTCCAAGACGATGTTCGTCATCGCCAATGCGGGCGCCTCGCAGGTCGCCGGTCAGCTCTGCTCGCCCTACGTCTTTTCGGCGTCTTGGGAGAACGATCAGACGCCGGCAGCTGTCGGCCTCTACATGAACCAGAAGGGCGTGAAGACCGCCTTCCTGCTCGGCCCGAATTATGCCGCTGGCAAGGACATGCTCAATGGCATGCGTTCGACTTTTGCGGGCCAGATCGTCGGCGAGGAGCTAACCAAGTGGCCGGATCAGCTCGACTTCTCCGCCGAGTTGTCGAAGGCGCGAGCGGCCAATCCCGATGCGATTTACGTGTTCTATCCCGGCGCCGCGGGCGTGCAGTTCCTCAATCAATTTTCGCAAGCCGGCCTGAAGGGCAAGGTCCAGCTCTACACCGCCTTTACCATCGACGAACTGTCGCTGCCGCGGCAGGGCGACTTGGCGCTAGGCGTGGCGGGGGCGCAGGAATGGGTCAACGACCTACCCTTCCCGGCGAACAAGAAATTCGTCGAGGACTTCCATGCCAAGTACAAGACGTGGCCGTCCTTCTACGCGGCGCAGTCCTATGATGCTGCTAATCTCATCGCCAGCGCCGTCGCGGCGGTGAAGGGTGATGTCAGCAAGAAGGACGAGATGCGCGCCGAAATGAAGAAGGCGAATTTCGCTTCGATTCGTGGGCCGTTCAAGTATGGCAACAATCAGTATCCGATTCAGAACTTCTACCTGCAGGAGGCGTATAAAGACGCCAATGGTGAGCTACGTTTGAAGACCGTAGCAACCATCGTCAAAGACAATCAAGACAAGGCTGCAGCCAAGTGCCCGATGAAGTAAGGTAATTCGAAGCGGACGGCGGAGGCGCGCGCCGCCGCCGTCCCGTTTTGTTGCGGGGTGGCGCGCTTTTCTACGAGTCTCCAAGCATGTTGCTGTTTCTGGAACAGTGCCTCAACGGCCTGCAACTCGGGCTGCTACTGTTCCTGCTCGCTGCCGGCCTGACGCTGATTTTCGGCATCATGGATCTGGTGAATCTGGCGCACGGCTCTTTTTATATGATCGGTGCCTATTTCGCGGCGACCTTCACCGCGCTCACCGGAAATTTTATCTTCAGCGCGATCGCGGCTTTCGCCGCCACGCTTTTAGTCGGCATGGTCGTGGAAGTGATTGCGATGCGACGGCTTTACGGACGCGATCATCTCGACCACGTGCTCGGCACCTTCGGGCTGATCCTGTTTTTCAATGAGCTGGTGCGGCTGGTGTGGGGACCGGCCGGTATGAACGTGCCGCTGCCGGAATGGCTCAATGGGCATTTTCCTATTCTGCCTGGCATCGAATATCCGACGTATCGGCTCGCCATTATATTGGTGACGCTGGCGGTGGCGTTGTTCCTCTACATCCTGGTCATGCGCACGCGCATCGGCATGCTGATCCGCGCCGGCGCCACCAACCGCGAGATGGTCGGCGCGCTCGGCGTCAACATCAACCTTCTCTACACGCTGGTGTTCGGGCTAGGCGCGGCGCTCGCCGGCCTCGCCGGCTTGATGCAGGCGCCGATCCTCACCGTGCAGATCGGCATGGGGGAGAACATCCTCATCCTCGCCTTCGTCGTTATCATCATCGGCGGCATCGGCTCGATCCGCGGCGCCTTCATCGCCGCGTTGCTGGTCGGTCTGATCGATACCGTCGGCCGCAGCTTCCTGCCCGACATTCTCCGGCTGCTGTTGAGTGGGCGCAGCGCTTCGGCGATCGCACCGGCGATCTCGTCGATGCTGATCTATCTGCTGATGGCGGTCGTGCTGGTGCTGCGGCCGGAAGGCCTGTTCCCGGTGTCGAACAAATGACTGCGTTGCTGACACCCCGTAATCTCGTGCTGGCGGTTTTGCTGATCTTCCTTGCCCTGCTGCCGGTTTACGCAGCGGTGAGCGGTAATGTCTTCCTGGTGATCCTGTTCACCCGCATCATTATCCTGGCGATGGCGGCGACCAGCCTGAATCTGATCATGGGTTACGGCGGCATGGTGAGCTTCGGCCACGCCGTTTATATCGGGCTCGGCGGCTATGCGGTTGGCATCCTGGCGCAGGAGGGATTTCCCTCAGGCTTCGTGCAGTGGCCGGTGGCGCTGCTGGTGTCGGCATTCGCGTCGCTGATTATCGGCGCGCTCTGCCTACGTACGCGCGGCCTCTATTTCATCATGATCACGCTCGCCTTTGCGCAACTGCTCTATTACGTGGCGGTCGGGCTCGACCGTTACGGCGGCGATGATGGCCTGACCATCTATAGCCGCAGCGAATTCGCCGATTTGATCAATACCTCGAGCAAGACACAGTTCTACTATCTGTGCCTGGCGCTGCTGCTTGCGGTGATCGGGCTCACCTGGCGGATTATCAATTCGCGCTTCGGCCTGGTGGTGCAAGGCTCCCGCTCGAACGACCGCCGCATGCGGGCGATTGGATTCCCGACCTTTCGTTATCGGCTCACCTGCTTCGTAATCGCCGGGACGATCTGCGGGTTGGCTGGCGCGCTCTTGGCCAATCACACCGAGTTCGTTAGCCCGGCTATGATGCATTGGACCCGTTCGGGCGATCTCATCGTGATGGTCGTGCTCGGCGGCATGGGCTCGCTTTTCGGTCCGCTGATCGGTGCGGTGGCGCTGCTCGTGCTGGAAGAGGCGCTCTCCAGCATCACCGAATATTGGCAGATCATTCTCGGACCGTTGCTGTTGCTGGTCGTGCTGTTCGCGCGCGGCGGCATCGATGGGTTGCTCGCCAAGGTGCGTGCATGAACGAGCCGTTGCTGCAAGTCGAGAATCTGGCCAAACGCTTCGAGGGCATCGTGGCGAGCGACGATCTTACGCTCGAGGTTGCGCGCGGCGAGTTGCATGCCGTGATTGGTCCGAACGGCGCCGGCAAGACCACGCTGATCACCCAGATCAGCGGCGAATTGACGCCGGACGCCGGCTGCGTTCGCTTTGCCGGTACCGACATCACCGCCCTGCCGACTTATCAACGTAGCGCACTCGGCCTTGCGCGCTCGTTCCAGATCACCTCGCTGTTTCTCGATCTCAGCGTGCTCGACAATGTTGCCTTGGCGGTGCAGGCGCACACCGGGCATTCGTTCAAGTTCTGGCGCAATGCGCGCGCCGAGAAGGAATTGCGTGAGCCGGGTCGCGCGCTGCTTGCCCGGGTCGGCCTAAGCGACCGCGCCGACTGGCCGGCCTCGGTGCTGAGCCATGGCGAGCATCGTCTGCTTGAGTTGGCGATGGCGCTCGCAGGCTCGCCGCGGCTACTGCTGCTCGATGAGCCGATGGCGGGCCTAGGTCCAGAAGAATCGACCCGCATGGTCGGAATGTTGCGCGCGCTGAAGCAGGAGCTCACCATCCTCCTAGTCGAGCACGACATGGAGGCGGTGTTCGCGCTCGCCGACCGCATCACCGTGCTTGTCTACGGCCGTGTGATCGCTTCCGGCAGGCCGGCTGAAATCCGTAGCAGTAAGGACGTGCGCGACGCCTATTTGGGCGAGGACGACGCGGAGGCCACGCATGCCTGACGTGCTCGAGGTTTCCGGCATCGAGACTTGCTATGGTCTGAGCCAGGTGCTCTTCGAGGTATCGCTCAACATCAAGCCGGGCGAAATGATCACGCTGATGGGGCGCAACGGCATGGGCAAGACCACCACCGTGCGCTCGATCATGGGGCTGACGCCCGCGCGCGCCGGCACGATCCGTTTTATGGGGCAGGACATCCGCGGGCTGCCGTCCTACAAAATCGCCAAGCTCGGCATCGGGCTGGTGCCCGAGGGACGGCAGATTTTCCCAAACCTCAGCGTGCGCGAGAACCTCGTGGCGACCGCGGCCGCCCGCAATGGCAGCGCCTGGACGCTCGACAAGGTCTACGAGCTGTTTCCCAAGCTTGCCGCCCGAGAGAACAACATGGGCAACCAGCTCTCTGGGGGCGAGCAGCAGATGCTGGCGATCGCCCGCGCTCTGATGACCAATCCGCGGCTCCTGATACTCGACGAGGCTACGGAAGGGTTGGCTCCCCTGATCCGCGCCGAAATCTGGCGCTGCCTGGCACAGCTCAAGGCGCTGGGGCTTGCCATTCTGGTGATCGACAAAAACGTCGGCGCTTTGATGCGCGTCGCCGACCGACAATTCTTGATCGAGCGCGGGCGGGTGGTGTGGAGCGGAACCTCGCGCGAGCTCGCCGCCGCGCCGGACGTGCAGCACCGGTACCTGGGGGTTTGACTACTCTGCCGGCTGCAGTGGCGGCGGGCGGCGGATGAGGGTGAAGCTGCGCCCGCCGAGCTTACGGTGCAGCTTATCGAGCAGCAGGTAGATCACCGGCGTGGTGTAGAGCGTGAGCGCCTGCGACACCAACAGCCCACCGATGATGGTAATGCCGAGGGGCCGGCGCAACTCGGAGCCCGGGCCGGCGGCGATCACCAAGGGCAATGCGCCTAGCGCCGCCGCCATGGTGGTCATCAGGATGGGCCGGAAACGCGCTAGGCAAGCGTCGTGGATCGCCTGCCGCGGTGGCAGGCCGAGCCGGCGTTCGCCGTCGAGCGCGAAGTCGACCATCATGATGCCGTTCTTTTTCACGATGCCGATCAACAGAATGATACCGATGAAGGCGATCACCGTAAGTTCTGTATTGAACAGCTGTAAGGCCAACAGCGCGCCAAGGCCGGCCGACGGCAGCGTCGAGATTATGGTGAGAGGATGCGCCAGACTCTCATAGAGCACGCCGAGCACGATATAGACCGCGATTAGCGCGGCCAGCAACAACAAGGGCTGCGCGCCTGCTGATTGCCGGAAGGCTTGCACGTCGCCGGCGAAGTCGGCATGGATCGTGTCGGGAATGTGCATCGCCGCTACCGCGCTCTGGATGCCATCGGTGACGTCCTGGATCGTGAAGTTGGGCAGGATGTTGTAGGTGATGGTGACCGCCGGGAACTGGCCCTGGTGGTTTACCACCAGAGGTGCAATTGAGTGCTCGAAATGCGTCACCTCCGATAGTAGCACCTGGGTATTGTTGGCACCCACGACGTAAACATGGGTGAGGTCGCTCGGGTCGCGGGTATATTTGCGGTCGAGCTCGAGGATCACGCGATACTGGTTGCGCTGGGTGTAGATGGTTGAGATCTGCCGCTGCGAGAAGGCGTCGTTGAGCGCGTTGTCAATGTCTTGCACCTTCACGCCGAGGCGCGCCGCCGCTGCGCGGTCGATGACGACATTGGCCTGGAGGCCGCCCTGTTCGCGGTCGGTGGTGAGGTCGGTGACGCCAGGCACCTGTTTCACCCGATCCATCACCTGTGGCACTAGCTTTTGCAACGCGTCGATGTCGGCGCTCCACAGGGTGAACTGATATTGCGAATCGCTCTGCCGGCCGCCGGCGCGTAGGTCCTGCGCCGGCACCATGAACACGCGTAGGCCGGGAATGCGGCTTAGCTTGTCGCGCAGCCGCGCCACCACGCGCTGCGTGCTTTCATTGTGCCGCTCGGCCAACGGCTTCAGGCTGATGAACATGCGGCCGCGATTGACCGAGGCGTTGAAGGTGGAGGCGCCGACTGAGGAGCCCAGGCTCGCCACCGCGGGGTCTTGCAGCACGATGTCCATCGCCTGCTGCTGCAACTGCTCCATCGCGCCGAACGAGATATCGGTCGAGGCCTCCGTGCCACCGAAGATGAGTCCGGTGTCGTCCTGCGGGAAGTATCCCTTCGGCGTCTTTATATAAAGCCCGATGGTGAGCACCACAGTAGCGAGAAACACGATTAGCGCTAGCGCATTGTGCTCGAGTACGAAGGAGAGCGTGTTGTCGTAGAAGCGGATAATGCGCGTGAGTACGCCCTCGACTAAGCGATCGAGTAAGGTGTGATCATGGCTCGGCGATGAGCGCACGAAGTAGGCGCAGATCATCGGAGTCACCGACAATGACACCACGGTCGACACTGCGATGGCGAAGGCGAGCGTTACCGAGAATTCGCGGAGCAGTCGTCCGACAATGCCGCCCATGAACAGCAGCGGAATGAAAGCGGCGATCAGAGAGATCGAGATCGATACTACGGTGAAGCCGATCTGCTTGGTACCTTTTAGCGTGGCGCGCAACGGCGAGGCGCCGCGTTCGAGATATCGGAACATGTTCTCGATCATCACGATAGAGTCGTCCACCACGAAGCCGATGCAGACGGCAAGGGCCATCAGCGACAGATTGTCAATCGAGAAGCCGGCCGCCCACATCGCCGCGCAAGTGCCGGCAAGCGACAGAGGCACGGTGACGCCGGCTGCCACCATAGGCGCGGTGCGGCGGAGGAACAGCGCCACCACCAGCATCACCAGAATGACGGTGGCGCTGAGCGTGAGCTGCATGTCATGCACGCTGGCGCGGATAGTCTGCGTGCGGTCGGCTAGGATCGAAATGTCAAGGCCGGCCGGAACCAATTGCCGCAGCTCGGGCAGCAAGTCAAAGATGCGGTCCACCGTATCGATGACATTGGCGTTGGCTTGCTTGGTGATGATCAGCAATACCGAGGGGTCCTTGTTGAACCAGCCGGCGGACAGGCTGTTGCGCACGCTGGGCCGGATCGAAGCGACGGTGGACAGGCGGATCACGGTGCCGCCGACGGTCTTTACCACCAGCGGATCGTATTCGTTGGCTGTGCGCAGCTGATCGTTGATGCCGATGGTGACCGCGCGCTTCATCCCGTCGAAGGTGCCGAGCGGGCCAACCGCGTTGGAATTGGTAATGGCCGTGCGGATGTCCTCCAGGCTCACGCCCATGGCGGCGATGCGCGCAGGATCGACGCGCACGCGGATCGCCGGCTGTTCGGAGCCGGCCACAGTGACGTCGCCGACGCCTTCCACTTGACTAAGCCGCTGCGCGATCACCGTGTCTGCAGCGTCATAGACCTCGCTCGGTAACATGGTCTTGGAGGTTAGCGCCAGGATCAAGATCGGTGCCGCCGCTGGATTGGCTTTACGGAAAGTCGGCAGCGTCGGCAGGTCGCTGGGCAGGTCGCTGAGTGCCGCGTTAAGCGCAGCCTGCACGTCCCGGGCCGCGCCCTCGATGCTGCGCGAAAGGTCGAACTGAACGGTGATGCGCGAGAGACCGAGCGAACTCACTGAGGTCAATTCGGTGACACCAGAGATCTCGCCCAACCGCCGCTCGAGCGGGGCGGCGACGGTGGCAGCCATGATATTGGGATCTGCGCCCGGCCGATTAGCGGTGACGAAAATGGTCGGGAAATCTATGCTCGGCAGGCTGGCGACCGGGAGAAAGCTGTAGGCTACAACGCCGATTAGAAACAGCCCGATCGCAAGCAGCGTGGTGCCGATCGGCCGGCGGATAAACGGGCTAGAGAAGTTCATAAACTACTCCGCCGGATGTGGCCGCACCCGACCGGATGCAGTCAACCGCGCGCGCACACGCTCCATGTAGAGATAGATCACCGGCGTGGTGTAGAGTGTAAGCAGCTGGCTGAGCATCAGACCGCCGACAATCGTTATGCCAAGCGGATTGCGCAGCTCGGCACCGGTGCCGCTTTCGAACGCCAACGGCAGCGCCCCGAACAAGGCGGCAAGCGTCGTCATCATGATCGGCCGAAAGCGCAACAGCGCCGCCTGCACGATCGATTCCTCGGGCGACAGACCCTGATGGCGCTCCGCCTCGATAGCGAAGTCGATCATCAAAATCGCGTTTTTCTTCACGATGCCCATCAACAGCACGATGCCAATCAGTGCGATCACCGACAGGTCATAGCCGAAGAGCATTAACGCCAGCAGCGCGCCGACGCCAGCTGACGGCAAGGTGGATAGGATCGTGAGCGGATGGATGAAGCTTTCGTACAGCACGCCGAGCACGATGTAGATGACGATGGCCGCGGCGAGGATCAGCCACGGCTCACCGGCGAGCGACTTAGCGAATTCGGCAGCGTCACCAGAATAGTTACCGGTCACCGACGGCGGCATGCCGATGTCCGCCTGCGCCGTGCTGATCAACCTAACCGCGTCGCTCAGTGCGTAGCCGGGGGCAAGGTCGAAGGAGATAGTTACTGACGGGAATTGTTCCTGGTGTGTGACCGCCAGCGACGCTGAACTGTTAATGAAACGCGCAAAGGCCGCGAGTGGCACCTGGTTGTTGCTGGTGACTGCGTTGGGCGTGGCAGTGGTGTTGGTGTTGGTGCTGCCAACCGTAGTGTTGGCAACGGTAGCGACAGTGCCCGTCGAGGTGATAGCGCCGGTGACGTAAAGTTTCGACAGCGAGCCTGGATCCTGCTGGTAGCGCGGCTGTGCCTCCAAGATGACGCGGTACTGATTGGATTGGCCGTAGATGGTGGAAATCTGCCGCTGGCCGAAAGCGTCGTTGAGGGTGTCGGTGATACTCTGCATAGAGACTCCGAGGCGTCCGGCCTGCTCACGATCGACCTCGACATTCACACGTGGGCCGCCCTCCTGCGCTTCTGAGGCCACCTCACGCAGCGCCGGATAGCTGCGCAGCCGCGCCACCAGTTCGTTGGCCCAATTCAGCACCTCGGCGGAATCGGTGCCGACCAGCGTGTACTGGTACTGCGCCCGACTCACCCGGGTAGAGATCTGGATGTCCTGGGTGGCCTGGAAGTACACCTTCATGCCAGGCACGCCTGCGACAGCGTCCTTCAACCGACCAATGATCGTCCCTACCTTGTCACCGCGTTGGTTCTGCGGCTTCAGGACGATGGTCAGTCGGCCGGCATTGGGTGTTGCATTCAGCGGGGAGACGCCAATCACCGATACCACGCCCGTGACGTCGGGGTCACGCCGCACGATGGATTCGATCTCACCTTGGCGGCGTTGCATTTCATCGAACGAGACGTCGGTACCGGCTTCCGTCACCGCTGTGATCAGGCCGGTGTCCTGCAAGGGCAAGAAGCCCTTGGGCATCACCATGTAAAGGAAAATGGTGGCGACGAGCGTCACCACCGTCACCAGCAGCGTATCGCGCTGGTGACGCAAAACCCAATGCAGGCTGCGTTGATAGAACGCGACGGTGCGCTCGATCAAATCGTGAAATCGACGGGTGAGCGCGTTGTCAGTGAGACCGCTGCCTTCACCGGCGGGGCGCAACAGGCGGCCACACATCATCGGTGTCAGCGTCAGCGAGATGATAGCAGATGCGACCACCGCGATTGTGAGAGTGAGCGCGAATTCGCGGAACATGCGGCCCACCAAGCCAGTCATGAATAACAGTGGGATGAACACTGCGATCAGCGAAAACGTCAGCGAGATTACCGTGAAACCGATCTCGCTTGCCCCGCGCAACGCCGCTTGAAGCGGTCGCTCGCCGTTCTCCATGTGACGGACGATGTTCTCAATCATCACAATTGCGTCGTCGACCACGAAGCCGGTGCCGATGGTCAGCGCCATTAGCGATAGATTGTCAAGCGAGAAGCCGGCAAACCACATCACTCCGAAGGTCGCGATCAACGACAGCGGCAGCGCCACACCGGCGATGATGGTCGCGCGCAAGGTACGTAGGAATATCAGCACTACCAGCACGACCAGAACGACGCTGAGCATCAGCGTGAACTGTACGTCGTGGATCGAGGCGCGGATCGTGGTGGTGCGGTCGTTGACGATGGTTAGCGTGGCACCAGCCGGAAGCGCACGCCGCAACCGCGGCAGTTCTCCCCGCACGCGCTGTACGGTCTCGATAACATTGGCGCCAGGCTGGCGCTGCACGTCGATCACGATCGCCGGCGCACCCTTATAGGAGGCGCCGACCTTAGTGTTCTCCAGCCCGTCGATGACGTCGGCGACGTCGCTGATCTTCACCGGTGCGCCATTGCGGAAGGCCACCACCACGTCCTTATAGGTGTTGGCGGCGGTGATCTGGTCGTTGGCCGCGATCGTGTAGGACTGGTGCGTGCCGTCGAGCGAACCCTTGGCGCCCGCCACATTGGCGCCGACGATAGCGGTGCGCACGTCCTCCATCGCTAGGCCGTAGGCGGCAAGCCGTGAGAAATCAGCCTGAATGCGGATAGCCGGGCGGATGCCGCCCTGTACTGAGACGTGGCCGACGCCGGTTAGCTCAGACAGTCGCGGCGCCATCATGGTGTCGGCGAGATCGCTCAACGTGCGCAGGTCGATGCTTTGCGAGGTCAGCGCCAGCGTGATGATGGGCACGTCGGCCGGATTCACCTTCGCATAGAGTGGCGGGTAGGGCAGGGTGCGCGGCAGCGTCGAGGCGGCGGCATTGATCGCTGACTGCACGTCCTGCGCGGCGGCATCGATGTCGCGGTCGAGCTCAAATTGCAGCGTCACCTGACTGATGCCGAACGAGCTCGACGAGGTCATCGTCTGCAATGCCGGGATCTGGCCGAACTGCCGCTCCAGTGGCGCAGTCACCAGCGAAGCGATGGTGTCGGGGCTCGCGCCCGGCAGTTGGGTAGTGACCTGGATAGTAGGGAAATCCACCTGCGGCAGCGCCGAGACCGGCAGCCACCAATAACCGAGCGCGCCACCCAACATCACCGCGATGCCAAGCAGTGAGGTGGCAATTGGTCGGTAAATGAATGGGGAGGAGACGCTCATCTCGGCGGATTCACCACCTGGGTGGCGGGCTTCGGCTCCCCAGTGGGCGACGCGTCGTTGCCGAGCGCTGATGATCGTCGGCGGGTGCGCGGCGTTGCGGCCTCCGGCTCAGCGTTGCTGCCGATGATTACCTTGCTGCCATCGGTCAGCCGGACAAAGCCGTTGGTAACCACACGCTCGCCGACCGCGAGGCCGCTCTTGACTACCGTCTGCATCTCATCCTGCTTTTGCACCACAATCGGACGCATCGCCGCGGTATTGTCGGCCTTGACCACGTAGACGAAGGTGCCGTTAGGGCCTCGTTGCACCGCGCTAGTCGGCACCGTCACCACGTTCTTCAGCGTGTCGATTAAAAGTCGGATATTGACGAACTGACCTGGCCAGAGCGCCAAGTCGGCGTTCGGAAATTCAGCCTTGAGCTTCACGGTACCGGTAGTCTGATCGACCTGATTGTCGACAACTGCCAGCTTGCCGCTCTCGATCACTGCATTGCTGTCGGAACGGAGCGCGTTAACTTGCAACGGTCCTTTCGCGAAAGCAGCGATGACTTGGCCCAAGTCCTGTTGGGGCAGGTTGAAAGTTGCCGAGATCGGTTTGAGTTGGGTAATCACCACGATTGTCGGCGAACTCGCAGCGTGCACGATGTTGCCTTCGTCCACCTGGCGGATACCGGTGCGGCCGTCGATCGGGGCGACGATGGCAGTGTAGCCAAGCGTCGCCTGCGCGTTCTCAATCGCCGCTCCGTCGGATTGCACGATGGCTTCGTCTTGCGCAACCAGAGCGCGCTGGGTGTCGGCCTGCTGCCGATTGACCGCGTTGGTGGCCGCCAGCCGCTCGTAACGGTCGAGGTCAAGCTTGGCGTTGGCGAGCTGTGCTTCGTCCTGCGCCTTCTTGGCTTTGGCCTGATCGAGCTGGGCCTGATATGTGGTGGGATCGATGCGGGCCAATACGTCGCCCTTCTTGACATCATCGCCTTCCTTGAAGCCGACGCTGATCAGCTTGCCGTCCACTTGCGGGCTGACTGTCACGGTATTGTAGGCTTTGACGGTACCAACCGCCTCCAGATAGACCGGTACATCGGCTGTGACTGCAGTGGAGGCCAGCACCGGCACTGGTCCGCTTTCGGCGCCAAACGAACTGCGGCGCTGCTGCTGCGGTGTGCCCGTGAAGACGTAGTAAAGCGCGGCGCCGACTGCGACCATTACCAGAACAATCGCCAGATTTCGGCGCCTACGGCCGTGCGTTTTCGCCCAGATTTGCTTTGGCAGCTCACCGTGCATCGGAGATTTCCACCAATTTCGGCAACCAGCCGCCACCGAGGGCTTGATACAGACTGATGATCGCTTGTAGCCGGGCCAGCTGCGCTTGCGCGAGCGCATCCTTAGCTAGGATCAACGTCTGCTGGACTTGCAGCAAAGTGACCATGTTAACCGTGCCCGCACGCAGCTGCTGATCGGACAAATCGAACGCTCGTTGCGAGCTTTTCACTACTTCTCCCAAGAAACGCACGGTCAGTTTTGTCTGTTGCACCGCCACTAGCGCGTTGTCGACGTCAGTGAAAGCGGATATCACTGCTTTGCGGTAGTTTTGCAATAATTGGTCTTGCATGCCTTTTTGCAGATCGAGGTTGCCGAGCAGCTTTCCGCCCTCGAATATCGGCTGGGTCAAACCGGCCGTCGCGGTGTAGAACGCCGACTCCGGTCGCAGTAGCAGCTTGAGTACCGCGCTTTGGTACCCGCCCTCGCCGGTTAGAGTAATGCTGGGCAGGAACTGCGCGCGCGCATTCTCGACATTAGCACTAGCGGAGGCGAGTTGCGCTTCAGCTTGGCGGATGTCTGGCCGCTGCGCGATCAATTCCGACGGCAAGCCAGGCGTGACGCGAGGAATCGCGATGTTGCGCATGCTGCCTCCGCGGATAGCAACACTTTCGGGCGGTCGCGCAATCAACAGCGCCAGCGCGGCTTTGTTTTGCTGAAGCGTTTGTACAAGCGGTGGGATCGCCGCCCGTATGGTATCCACGAGACTTTCTTGCTGCGCGACGTTGAGATCCGAAGCAGTGCCAGCAGAAAATTGTTGTCGGATCAAGCTTAGAATGCGGCTGGAGCTCGCCAAGTTTTCGCGCGCTATGCGCAATCGGTCCTGCGCCGCCAGCACCTGAAAATACGTGTTCGCGACGCTCACGACGGTGGTCAGGGTAACCACCTCGCGATTATAGCGGCTTGCGACAGCGCTCTCCTCGGCGGCCCGGAGCGCAGAGCGGTTCTTGCCCCAAAAATCGATCTCGTAACTGGCAGTGAGCGAAGCAGTAAGAATGTTGCTCTCGGAGCCCCCCGTAAAGCTGCCGGAAAAGTTGCTGCCACTCAGTGTTTC
>Ga0207746_1000038_pt1 | contig 20271 bp, 19 predicted proteins | sample LuqExpMetageno75_FD_187832 | JGI IMG/M metagenome (GOLD analysis project Ga0207746, IMG submission 187832) | Tropical forest soil microbial communities from Luquillo Experimental Forest, Puerto Rico - Sample 75 (SPAdes) | ecosystem: Environmental > Terrestrial > Soil > Tropical forest ...
CGGTTTTGACGCTCAGACCAGCGAGTACGGTAATCTCACGACCAAGGGCATCATCGACCCGACCAAGGTCGTGCGCACAGCCTTGCAGGACGCGGCCTCGATTGCCGGCCTCCTGATCACCACGGAGGCTATGGTTGCGGAGCTACCGAAGAAGGAATCCCCAGCTCCGGCGATGCCAGGTGGAGGCATGGGCGGGATGGACTACTGATCCATAAAATCCATCGAAGTAAGGATCGAGGCCCGGGATTGTCCCGGGCCTCTTTTCCGTTGCTCTGCCCAGATATGAGCTTCTGCAGGGTCGATATTGGACACTTCACGCGAACTGCACTGCATAAACTGGCGGCAGAGTGTGCGTAACTCCTACCCAGGTCTCGCCCTGATCCTCGCTGATCCAAAGGCCGCCTGTGGTCGAACCGAAGGCGAGTCTGATGCCATCCGTGTCCAGCGTGAGCGCATGGCGGTAGACGACGTCGTAAGCGTGCGATTGCGGTAAGCCTTTGGTCAGAACGTCAAAGCTTTTGCCGCGGTCGCGCGTACGGGTGACCACCAATTTGCCCTCGCGTGGGATGCGCCTTTCATCCTTGATCTCGGGAATGAACCACGCCGTATCGGGATCCCGCGGATGGACAGCAACTGCAAAGCCGAAAGTCGACGGTTCAACGCCGGTGATCTCCGTGAATGTCCTACCTTCGTCGGAGGAGACAAAAATACCATTATGGTGTTGCACCCACATTCGCTTTGGCGCCGCCGGACATTGCACGAGCCGGTGGACATCTTGGACGATGGGGTCGTTGATCTGCTCTGGCGGTGCGTATTCGGCGCGCATGCCTTCGCCACGTTGAGTCCAGCTCGCGCCGCCATCTTCGGTAAACCAAATGCCCCCCGTTGACACTGCGACCCACACGCGCTGCGAATTGCGTGGGTCAATGCAGATCGAATGGAGGCCGGGAAGATCCGCTCCACCGCCCGACCACTGTTTGCGCTTGGGATGATCCCAAAGGGCCCGCACCATTGCCCAGCTCTGTCCGTGATCAGCCGAGCGGAAAAGGCCGCCCGGGAGCGTTCCACACCAAATGACGCCCGGCTCGTTGATGCCGCCCGCCTCCAGCGCCCAAATGCGAGCCGTACTCCAATTCAGCGGCCGCCCCCACATATCGTTCTCCTCATATCCCTCCGGCTTCGGCGGATACGCCGGGGCGGCAATCTCTTCCCAGCCCGTTTTTGTCGAGCGGTGAAGCTTCACGCCAAAATGACCATGGTCGAGAGCCGCATAAAGTCGTCCGTCGCGACCATCGGCGAGGGTCATTGAAACATTGTCGCCCAAGAAGTCGACCGCCGTGATCTCCCATCGCCGCGCCTGACGCGACACCGTGAAAAGGCCTTTGCGAGTCGATACCAGCAGCCTGTCGTTCATCATCAACCTCCTGACAGCGCTTGCAGCACGTGGATTAAGCTGGTCTCGCTTACGGAGTCCTCAAGCCGCTTACGATCGCGGACCATCTGACCATCTACGAAGATCGTCATGTGCTTGCGCAGTGCAGATTGGTCATCGAGCACATAATTCCGCGCTTGTGAATTCTTTGCGAACACGTTCTCTAAGACCTCACGTACCGTCTGTCCGGGAGCATCGGCATCGGGACAGATAACATGGCGCTGGATATTGGAAGTAAAGACGACCCTGGCCATCGATTGGCATCCTTTCGACCTTTCGGCGTCTGGTACCTGCTCCTAGTGCCACCTTGTACTTTTACGTTGGCTGGAACCAAACAGCGTTTTGAGTGTGTAACCGTGTAACGTGATCAAACCGAACATACTTTGCTACATGGCGATTTTACGCTATTCTACCGAAACTGGAGTTTCGCCATGCGTTTGATCTTGTGCGCCGTGGCATTCCTTTTGGCCTGGTCGAGCAACATCCTTGCTCAAGGCGGTGCCGGCCAACCTCCTAATGACAAGACGAGTGTAGGAGATGCGGCGCAAGCTCGACAAGCTCCGATCGGGCACCGCCAACCATCGACAAAGGATTTACCCGCGGACGTCTTGCAGCGTGAGCAGAAGCTAGCTCCCTCTGAACAGAGGCTCGATAAAAATCTGACTATTTGTAAAGGGTGTTAGCCAACGCTTTATATTTTCAGCTGGCCAATTAAAAAATTTTGTAACAGTATAAGACGGACTAGTGCTTGCAGTGCCAACAATCGATGTGCGTGCGCGGCAATCCTTATGGTTTGATAATCTCAATGCTCTCGAACTCGGTCTGAAACCGTCAAGACCTTTTTTAATCGCTCACCCCCTGATATTGCCGTGGCTCCTTCGGTTTCGCCGATCCGAAAGCCAGAATTGGATATGCATATGTCACCAATCGCATGGGCACGACACTTCCGTTTGATCCACGAGACGTCGCGTTGAGAAAGGCGATTTCCTGTTGAGACTTAAAGTCTCTCTGGCTCAGCGCGTGGCTTTCGCGGTGTCTGTGACATGTCCAACGTTGCATTCGCCCGCGGAGCGGAACGTCGCCTAGAATCGAAGACGCATGTTGATTTTCCTCAAACGGGACGTGCACCCAGTTGGCAGTGGTGAAGACGGCGATTGCGTGCGAAGATCCTGTGCGTTGTGTTTAATCGAACAGCGCCACCGCGCGCGTCCAGCCGCCAGAGGCGCCTTTGATCTTGGCCGGGAAGCAGGCGACAACGAAACCGTACGACGGCAGCTGCTCGAGATTACACAGCTTCTCCATGTGGCAATAGGGAATCTCGCGCCCGGCCTTATGGCCTTCCCAGATGATCGACGGGTCGCGCGTCTCCTCCCATTTCTTGCGCGTATGCACGAAGGGTGCGTCCCAGCCCCAGGCGTCAATGCCGGTGACGCGCACGCCGCGGGAGGTGAGATAAAGGGTTGCCTCGCGACCCATGCCGATGCCGGCACTCATGTAGTCATCATGGCCGATGCGACTGCCGGCACGCGTGTTGACCAACACGATGTCGAGAGGCTTAAGCTTGTGGCCGATACGACGCAACTCCTCTTCCACCTCGTGCGCGTTCACCACGTGGCCGTCCGGCAGCGCGCGGAAATCGAGCTTGACCCCGGGGCGGAAGAACCAGTCGAGCGGCACCTCGTCGATAGTGATCATGCGGTTGCCATAAATGTCGCGCGACTGGTAGTGATAGGGCGCGTCCATATGCGTGCCGTTATGGGTGGCAAGCTGCACTTTCTCGAGCGCCCAGCCCTCGCCGTCCGGCAGATCCTCGGCCTTCAGGCCAGGAAAGCCCTCAAGCAGCATCCAGGCGTTTTCCTTGCCGGTGAGGTAGTCGATCTTCGGTCGCATAAAGTGCGGATCGAGAACCGTTTCGTTGTCGAGCGCGACCGAAATGTCGAGCATGCGGCTGGGTAATTTCATGGCGCCCCCCGAGTTCGATTTTTTGGGATGCTAGAGGAAAATATTGGCACGCGAAACGCCGCCGTGACGGGCCCGTAACATGGGTTTCACGCAGTCGTGCAATAATGTGTAATGCCCGTCGACCGGTTCGCCGCTATAGAAGCTCAAGCGTTCTTTGGAGAGACGATGATGCACCGCATTGCTGCCTTGTTCGTTGGCGGGGCTTGCGCTTTGGCGCCGTTTGCCGTCCAAGCCGAACCTGCCGCGCTTATCCCGCCGCCTGCCGTGGAAGCGTCGGCACCGACGTCGGGTCTGGAAACCGCCGTGCTCGCCGGCGGCTGTTTCTGGGGCATACAGGCTGTCTACCAGCACGTTAAAGGCGTCAGCAACGCCGTTTCCGGTTATGCCGGCGGAGCCAAGAAGGACGCCGAATATGAGATCGTCAGCTCAGGCACGACCGGCCACGCCGAGAGCGTGCAGGTAACCTTCAATCCACGGCAGATCTCCTACGGCAAGATCCTGCAGATCTATTTCTCGGTGGCGCACAACCCCACCGAGCTTAACCGCCAGGGCCCTGATTCTGGCACGCAGTACCGCTCCGAGATTTTCCCGCAGACTGCAGAACAGCAGCAGATCGCGCGCGACTATATCGCGCAACTCGATAAGGCGCAGGTGTTCAAGCGGCCCATCGTAACCAAGACCGACACGATGAAAGCCGCTTTTTTCCCGGCCGAGGGCTATCACCAGGATTACGCCATTAAGCATCCCTACCAACCCTACATCGTTTATAACGATGCGCCGAAGGTGGAAAACCTGAAGAAGCTGTTTCCTGACCTCTGGCGCGATAAGCCAGTGACCGTCGCAGAAGCTGAAAAAGGGCAATGACGGCACGCGCGGCTTAGGCCGCTTAGCGCATGTGCTTACCCTTGTGCATTCTGCGACCGCTCCGCTTGCCAGCGACCTTTCGCGCGGCCGCGAATCACAAATTACCGCCAGTACTGGACACCTTAGCCCAACCACTTCTTCAACCGCATTCCTGCGCTCTGCAGATTAACCAATCGACAATTAAGCACACATAAGACTCCGTCGAATTGGAACAATATTGTATTGTTGCTAGCGGCTTAGCCTCTATGGCCCGCGTAGACAATCGCCCTATTAAACGCAGATGACGTTGCCTCGAATAACCCCCATTATTGGAACCAATCACACCTCCAATTGTCATTTGGAGTCTTAGGAATAAAACGTCCTCATGTGTCTGAACGTATTTGAGGATAAAATGTCACCTCGCCCTGTCGGACGATCCACTCGATGAGTTCCAGCGAACACTCGCAATTTAGAATCGTGGCGCCCCTCAGCCTCGCGCTTTGGCTAGCTTTGGCCCTTCCTGCGGGCGCCGATTGGTTTGGCTTTCCGGACCAGCCGCACTACTCGTCGCAATCCGTCGAATCACATCGAAAGCCGCATCCGCAATCCGTCGAATCACATCGAGAGCCGCATAGTGAAATCAGCAGTCGCAAACATGAAGCTCAACGCGAGCAACACCCACCTCGGGGCCCGTTCGAAATCATAGTTGTTACCGCCAACCAACAAGTTTCCGTCTTTGGCCAAGATGGCTTGATCGAGCGGGCGCCGATTTCCACCGGGATGCCAGCGCATCCGACCCCGACCGGTGTCTTCACGGTAATTTCAAAGGCTAAGTGGCATGAATCGAACATCTACAGCCGCGCGCCGATGCCTTACATGCAGCGCATTACGTGGTCAGGAATCGCGCTGCACGCTGGGCCTCGACCAGGGTACCCAGCTTCACATGGCTGCATTCGCCTACCGCAGGATTTTGCCGTTCGTCTATATCAAATGACCAAGATCGGAACGCGGGTAATCGTCACGCGAGATGCGACGGCGCCTGCCGAAATCACGCATCCAAAACTTTTCGTTCCGAAAAGCCCAGCAGAACAAACGGCAGCGGTCACCACCAAATTGATCAAGGGCGCGACTCCTATAGCCGTCGACACCAGCGGCGGAAGCACCACTATGCCAGTCAATCCGACGCCGACCATTGGCCCGCCAAAGCCTGTAACGGTATTCGTAAGCCGGAAGCAGAGAAAAGTCTTCGTACGGCGGGGCTTTGAGGAACTATTCGACGTGCCAATAAGGATCGAGGAAACGGACCTGCCGATCGGCACTCATATTTTTACTGCTATGGGGCTAAAGGACGGTGGCAAGAGCATGCGTTGGACTGTGGTATCGGTACCAAGCCAATATCGCCATCAGGCGGACCGTTCGGGCAAGCATTATGTAAACGGCCAGGCTATGGATCCTAAACAGGTTGTGGCGACGCCATCAACCGCCTCGGCAGCTCTTGATCGGATCACCTGGCCGTCAGAGGCGATCGAACAGATTTCATCGTTGCTGATGGTTGGCTCGTCCCTAATCATCTCAGACAACGCGCTGAGTGACGAGACCGACCCCGATACCGATTTCATCGTGCTAACGCACTAACCATTAGGCGGCTCGCCGAAAACATCGGTCCCGACAAAATACTTTGTTAGAAATCCACCAATGATTAGGGAGTTGATTGCACGAATGAGGCCGGCTGAGCGCGCCGCTCGATCTTTGCCGCTCGGTACAAATTTGGCTCGACCATCGCCGTACTGGTGCCAAACAGCGCGCGGTACACCTGTAGGTTCTCCATGACACGCTGCACGTAGTTACGCGTCTCAGCCAATGGGATGCGTTCCACCCAGTCAACCGCATCAACTTTGGGATCGCGTGGATCGCCGTGCTCCGTCACCCATTCCTGGACACGGCCGCGACCTGCATTGTAGCCTGCAAAGGTCAGGACGTACGAACCGGTGTACTCCTTGAAGAGAGCGCTCACCTCGGCAGTACCCATTTGCATATTGTAAGCCGGGTCGGATACGAGACGGTTCCAATCGTAGACGACCCCGAACCGTTTTGCCGTATCGCGGCCGGCCTCGGGTGTAACCTGCATCAACCCGACCGCTTTGGCCGGTGATGTGTCGCGCTGGTCAAAAGCGCTCTCGGTGCGCACGATTGAATAGACCATGCGTTGATCGAGCGGGGGTGCAATCGGTTTGTAGGACGGTATGCCGATCTTGGGAAAAGCGGATTGTTCGGTCGGCAAACCTCTGGCGAGTGCAGTCTTGCCGATAATCAGCATTGCCTGCGCATCGTTGTAGCGCCCGGCCAACCGCCCAAGCCCGTTAAGCGCTGTAACGTTTGTGCTTGTTTCAGCGAGGTCACCCACGAAAGAAAGAACAAGATCGAACTCGCCAATCGCATAAAGGATGTCTGCAGCACGCACCAGTTCGCTCTGAGCACCGTCCACAGACTGCGTCAGGGGATCGAACGAGGGTTCGCCAAGGCCCAGCCGGGCTCTTGCTAATTGGCCGTAATAGGCGGTCGGATAGTGGGCGGCTGTCTCATACTGCGCGCGCATCTTCTCGAACTCGCCAACGGCCTCCGCCGCCCGACCGCGCCAATAGGCGGCACGCGCCAATACGATTGGATCAATTGAACCTTCGTCCACACGGCTGAAATGCTTAAACGCAGTGCCGGGATTATCGAGAAAGCGTAACGCGATCCAGCCGGCCAGGAAGTGGTATTCGGCACGGTAGTAGGGATTAGCCGGAACCGCGGCCTCACCGACGACATGGTAGGCCAACTTTGCGTCACCGTGATCGATGAGTTTTCGGATCAGCATGCGACACTCGCGCCACCATTCGTCGGTGTCCTGTTGCTGCAAATCACCGTGAGCAGACTCAGCCATCAGCTTGACCGCCGACGCCAGATCATTGTGCGCCAGCAACCAGTGAAGACGGCACAGCGCATAGCCCAAATCTCCACGTGCGGCATTGGGAACTGCCTCGAGCAGCGCTCCGCTCTTGCTGGAGTTTGCCTCAGCCGCTTCGCAAGCTCTCACGATCGCGACTTGAACGGAGCCAAGTCGCTTGGCAGCGCGCGTGGCTGCGCCGAAGTCCTTGGCGCCGATGCGTCGATCCATACGCAGAGCGTAGTCGGATTGAGTTAGCTCGTTATGGAAGACGTCGGCCACTGTTGATTCCAGCCCGGCCGACATTTCCACCGACTGCCACACCGCGCGAACTTCGCGTTCCGCTTCAGCGCGGTCCCCCTCCGTCAGTTGCACACGCGCGAGTGCGAGCCTTCCAAGCGCGCTAACAGGTTGCGCGCCAACAAAGCGCCGCAAGATGGCCGAGTCGCGTGGTGTCTGCCACAGCCTAATCTCCGCGCGCCGGCGCAGCAGCGGGATGCTCGGCCAGTCAGGATTAGCTTGGATAAACGAGTTATAACGCTCAAATTCGGCCGTGCTGTCCGAATTACGCAGGAGCGCCCATTCGATGAGTTTCTGCGCGACTGGGTCGCTGATCGATGCTGCGAGCGTTGTCGCGTCACCAAACCTTCGCTGTCGGAGTAGCTCGATTGCCTGTTTTGTTGCAGCAAGGTCCGGCGACAACGGCGGTGCCGGCGCCGAATCGCCGGCAGCCGACTGGTTGCTCGGCAGTAGGATTCTTAATCCGACCGCACTCTCCGTGGGCTTTGTTTTAGGGTGATGCTCTGCCTTGGCGGTCTTGTTCCGGTGCGACGAAATATGCTTGTGCCCAGGCGTCGAAGATGCGCTCGCGGTGCCGAGAACGACAATCGTCGAAGCGAGCATCCACACCAGCGCGCCCCGACGCCGCGGGCCCTTGACATGCGCAGTCGCGCCTCGACCGAGGGCAACAAAGCAAGCTCGATCTCCGCTGAGGTTCGAAGAATAAATGGCCCCACCCTTCCCCGATGGATCTATTGCTAATCCTACCAATGCCCGACCGCTATGTCACCACTGGTTTAGACATAGGAAATCCGGCCCTAGGCATGGATCAAACTACCTGGTTCGCACGCCGGCGATAGAATCCGTTTTGCCCGGTCAACGTCTGAATTCGCAAAATGAGGGCGCTACATCCGATAAGCTAATTTCATCGGGAGCATCCGACTTCTTATGCACCTGCGCAGCAGGCACTGTTGCGTGGCAAGCCCCTTTGCGCCAAGTTTCATTTGAGGCGGTGCCATGCAACTACCCGAGACGATTGGAGCTTAAGGGCCAAAGTTTCAAGTGTGCCGAGCGAGTCGCTTGCCGAGACCAAGATCTGGCTTTCGTCGGGAATGAAACGTTTGGAAAATATCTCCAGCGTAATGAAGATCGACATCGCACAATAAATATTCAGTCAAATTGGAGTGGAGCATGCGAATTTCTGAAATCGGTTGCACGGCAGCGCTGGTCTTAATGATGGTCGCCGCCCACGCACAGACGCCGAGCAGTTCGACTAGTTTCGAAAAGAAGAATTACAACCACAGTGAGTGGACGAAGGGGCTCTTTTCTGAAGTCGTCACGGTCACTCATCCAGGCAAAATGATTTTCCTTGCGGGGGTTGGAGCCGAGGACGAGAATGGCACGCGCGGTGCCATTAGGCATCTCGGAGATTTTGCGGGCCAGTGCAAGTACGCGTACGAAAAGGTTAAGCGATTGCTGGCGCTCCATGGCGCTACAATGAATGACGTAGTGAAGATTGTGACCTACGTTACCGATATTCGAAACCAGGCTGAGGCCGGGAAGTGTCGTGCAGAAGCGCTGGGCGGCGCGCCCCAGCCTGTGCACACATTCTTGAACATTAATCAGCTCGCATGGCCCGGCATGCTGGTCGAAGTGGACATAACCGCGATTACGAAAGAACCCTAGGACGTTTCAATATTCCTCTCCCTTTGCGTGTACCGAAACCTAATTGCGGATGTAATGATGATGTAGTCCGCCGAGGACCGTATGCAACTCGACGTTGTTACCAATACCAGCGTAGCACCATCTCGTGCTTGACCACCTCAGCCAAGCAATTTCAGCCAGAGGCCCAATGGCATGGAGGTGATAGACGTGAAGATCGCAGCGAGAAAACCGTTTTGTCTCGAAGAGGCGACGATCGACGAGATGCACCGGGCGATACAGGCCGGCGAGATTACAGTCGTCGAAATCGTCAAGCACTACATCGCCCGTGCCCGCGCCTATAACGGCGTTTCGAGCGCGCTCGTGACGGAAGACCGCAAGCCAGTCCCGCCGGCGCTTGGCACGGTACGGGCCGGAGCGCCGGTCTGTTTTCCGACCGAGACCGTGAAGGCTTCGACGATCCTGCCCGATCTCGACAAGTACAAGGGTAAACCAATCGAGTACGGTCGGATGGAGCCGACCATCTCGGATCCGGGTGTGCAGCAGCAATTTGGTATGATTGCTGGAATACCCAATACGGGTCAGCTCAACGCGCTCGCTACTCTCAATATCCGCGGCGAGCGCTCCGTTACCTGTCGCGGAGACTACGATAGACATCCTTCGGAGGGCCCGCTGCCGCCTGGTGCGCCGGCAGTGTGCGAAATGTTTCGCCGCCTGCCCGACGCGCTCGAAACCGCGGCGGAACTCGACGCCAAATACGGACGCAATCCGGATCTTGAAAAAATGCCGATGTACGGCGTCGTATTTTCATTCAAGGATTCGTTTGATACTAAGGATATGCGGTCGACCGGTGGCGGCGACGCCGCGTACGACATAGACTTCCCAGCTCAGGACCACACGCTGGTCGGGCAATTGCGCAACAAAGGCGCGATTGTTTTCGCCAAGGCTCTTTGCACTGAATACAACGGCCGCGCCGGCGATCCGGGTGGCCGCCACCAGCCCGACAAGGTGCTGCCGTCCACACTCGGCTATCAGCGCAGCACGTGGGGCGGCAATCCCTCCAATGTCTACGATGCCACGCGCTCCGCCTCGCTCGGCTCCAGTTCCGGTTCGGGCTCGTCCGTCAGCGCCAATTTGGTGATGGCAAGCCTCGGCGAGGAAACTCGAGCGTCCTGCCGCGGCCCCGCCAATCACAACGCGGTGGCGTTGATCTTGCCGCACAAGTCTATGCTGAGCTTCCACGGCGGCGCCATCGGAGCCGACATTCATGTCGACCGCACTGGAATTCTCTGTCGGACGATTACCGACTGCGCCAAGGTGCTCGACGCCCTCAAGGACGCGCAGGCAGGGTACTACGACCCGCGTGATGCTTGGACCGCCGTGCCACGATCTTCGGTGCTAGACAGGCCCTACGCCAGCCACGCCGCCATGCCGGGCACTAAGGGGGCGCTCGCCGGCATGCGGATTGGCATCATCCGCGAGTCGATGGTCTATCCCGAAGGCTCCAAGACCGAAGAGCCGATCGTCACCGCGGCTGCCAAGGAGATCAAGTCCATGCTCGGCGGTCACCTCGGCGCCATCCTCGTCGAATCATCCGATCCGCGCTGGACGCCCGATCCCGATATCGAGCAGATGACGATCGATTTCCGTCGTGCTCTGGCCCGGCTTATTCCACTGGTCATGCCCGATATCCTGTATCGGCTCGGCACGGACGGCCAGCCGGTGTTCAAGGATTTTGCCGCGGCGATCGTTCCGACCGAGTTCATGCCGGGCAAGGTTTTCGGCAGCGGGACAATGCAACCGATCGACTACATGGTCGCGTTGGCGGACGGACGAATAGCGCTGCCTTCAAACCTCGACATCGCAACCGTGCAGCATCAGGCGCTAGCGAACGCGTTCCGCTTCCATATTTCGCAATATCTGTCGCGTCGCGCGGAGGACTGGAAAGCGAGGGGTTTCACCGAAACACTTACCGACTGGACTGCACTCAACGCGCGGTCGAAATTCTGGGGCGACGACCAGCGTGCAGCATTCCGCAATTGGGAAGACATTTCTGACATGCGCAATCCGCTAGGGCAGCGCCAGGGTGTGAATGAGCGCATCATGTTACGTGAACTGTTACGCCGGGTCGACATGATCGTGATTCTGGAGAACCGTCTCGATGCCCTCGTGCGATTGCACACGCCGTGGCCGCCGGGCCTGATCGGAGGCGCGTACCAGTACGACATCGTCTCTAACTTGCGGCCCGAAACCTTCGCAGGCCCGAATGCGGGATTGACCGAGGTGCTGATCCCGGCCGGCTACGTCACTATCGTGTACGACCCAGTCTTCAAGCTGAGCGCCGACGGTATGCGCTACGTGTCGGCGGCCTCAGACAAGCCGACCACTATTCCGGAACCTGGACTACCGTTCTCGCTCGTGTTTCGCGCCGAACCCGGCAAGGAAGATGTGCTCTTAAAAATCGCCTCAGCCTACGAGGCAGCGTCGAAACGGCGCATTCCGCCTCCCGCATTCGGGCCTCTGCCAGCGAAGTGAAACGTGGGTTCGGAATCAGCGCAGGGGGAAGACTTTAACCGAGCAGATGAAGGACTTCGCTGACACTGCGGCTAAGGACGCGACTGACACGTTGAAAGGTGGGAGCAATTACGGCACACCATTTCCGCCTTGCCGAAATGGAAGAACCGCAAGTAGGCGAGTTGAACGCATCCTCAGCGGACCAACCGCGCGCTTTATAGCGAGGCGCGCGCGGCCTTCAATTCGCGATGTAGTGGTCTTCCGGCGCCCGGGCGACCTCTAACAGCAGCCTCTAAATCGACCCTTGGTTGTGGCATAGCGAGCTTGTTGGCGTTCACGGAAGAACTCCACGTACGTCATGATCGGCTGATCCGGATGGTTGGCCCGCCGATGCGCGACATACGTTTCGTAGTCGGGAACGCCGATCATCAAGCGCGCAGTTCGCGTAGTCCAATAACGAGCGGCGCCCGCCATCCTCGCCGACTGATCGAAGAGATCCTGTAAGTTAGGCATTGCTCGCTCCTGTCGCTGCGCCGGCAAATTCGATTTCCACGGCCGTCGCTCGTGGGCTCGCCAGTGCCTTCCAAATATCAATCAGGGCATAGATGACAGTTGCCACAACGACTAGCACGAAGACGCCGGCAAGGGTCGCATCAATGTAGTCGTTGACTACAATTCGGGTCATCTCCGCGGCTGACTTTGCCGGCGCCAAAAGCTGCCCTGCCGCGATTGCCTCCCCATATTTAAGCGCGTGGCTAATGAATCCGATGTTAGTATCGGGACTGAACACTTTCTCGAGCCCGGCGGTCGTCGTGCATAGGACGAGCCAGCTGGCAGGGGCGATCGTCACCAGCGCAAAGCGTTCACGTTTCATCTTGAAAAGTACGACCGTGCACAGCGTCAGCGCGATTGCCGCGAGCATCTGATTAGCCGTGCCGAACAATGGCCATAGCGTCCAGATTCCGCCCAAAGGGTCGATCACGCCGACATAGAGGAAATATCCCCACAGCAAAACTGAGAGTGCGGATCCAATCAGGTTGTTGGTCCATGATTTGGTTTCTCTGAAGGCCGGCACCACATTGCCGACTAGGTCCTGGATCATGAAACGAAGCACGCGCGTTCCAGCATCGACAGTGGTCAGGATAAACAGCGCTTCGAACAGGATCGCAAAGTGATACCAAATCCCCGCCATTGTTTGGCCGCCGAGGAATGATGATAGGATGGTCGCCATTCCAACGGCGAGCGTCGGCGCTCCACCTGTTCGCGACATGATTGTCGTCTCGCCGACATCTTTAGCTACCTGGGCTATGTCGCTCGGCGTCACCACGAATCCCCATGACGATATCACCTGAGCGGCGTGCTCCGTGGTAGTGCCAATCAGTCCGGCGGAGCTGTTCATCGCAAAGTAGACGCCGGGATGGATGACGCTCGCCCCGATCATCGCCATGATTGCCACGAATGACTCCATCAGCATCCCGCCGTAGCCAATGAATGCGATTTGGCGTTCGTTTTCGATCATCTTCGGCGTGGTTCCAGACGCTATAAGCGAATGCCATCCGGAAACCGCCCCGCAGGCAATAGTGATGAACAGGAACGGAAACATACTGCCGGCCCAGACTGGCCCGGTGCCATCGATGAACTTAGTCACTGCCGGCATCTGCAGATCGGGACGAACGATGATAATACCGATCGCCAGCAGTGTGATGGTGCCGATCTTGAGGAAAGTTGAAAGATAGTCGCGTGGCGCCAGCAGTAGCCAGACAGGGAGCACTGAAGCGACGAAACCATAGCCAATGATGATTAGCGCGAGCGTCTCGCCTTTGAAATCGAAATAAGCGGCGAGTGCCGGAGTTTCAGACACTGTTCGCCCGTAAACCAGTGCGGCGAGAAGCAAGATGCAGCCCAGGAGCGACATTTCGCCAACACGACCCGGGCGGATGAACTGGTTGTAGATGCCCATCAGCAAGGCGATTGGGATAGTGCAGAAAACGGCAAATGTTCCCCATGGGCTGCCGATTAGCGCCTTGACCACGACGAGGGCAAGGACCGCAAGCACAATCACACAAATCAGGAGTATGCCGACGCCAGCGATCGTGCCCGCAACCGGTCCCATCTCGGCGCGAACAATGTCGCCGAGCGAGCGACCGTCACGTCGGGTCGACAAAAAGAGAACCGTCATGTCCTGAATCGCACCGGCGAACACTGCGCCGACGAGGATCCACAAAGTCCCCGGCAGATAGCCCATTTGAGCGGCAAGCACCGGCCCGACCAGAGGCCCGGCCCCCGCAATCGCCGCAAAATGATGGCCGAACAGGACGTACTGATTGGTGGGGACGTAATCGAGACCGTCATTGTGACGATAGGCGGGCGTCGCACGCGCTGCATCAACGCCAAGCGCTCGGTTGGCGACGAACAAACCATAAAATCGGTAGCCGATGAAATAGACGCAAACTGCAGCGACCACTAACCAGGCGGCATTGACCGCCTCCCCACGGTTGAGTGCAACTATCCCGAAGGCTACGGCGCCCAAGATAGCAATCAATGTCCATAACAGCTTCATGTTCCAAGCTGATGTGCCATTTAAATTGTTGCTCATGAGTCTTCTCCAACAATGCAGCCGCGCAGGATGGTTTGCGGTCTCTAGTAGTCTTCGACTTACCGATCACCCTCAGGCTTGATTCTTCGCGTCACCAAACGACGTTTTCGTGTCGTCTCGGTGGAACAGCGGAGTATCAGTATAAGTCTAACTACTGAGAGCATTCCCGGCAAGAAAACCTTGTTCTGGCGGCCGCCGCGCCCTCTCAAATCCCAAATTCCCGGGGTTCCGATAAATGATCTTGTGCAATGCGGAACCCGCACTCCCGACCACTCAAATGGCTGAGTTCAGTCCTTCAGAGGCTGTCGTCCATCTCTTCCGAGGCGAAGGTACCTAAGCAATGTCTGGCGCGCGCGCCCAATGCAAAATCAATAAGTGCTAACAGATTCGGACATATCTCCCTCGAAGGCGATGCAATTTATGCGCCAAATTTTTCGGAGAGCTCTATGCGGATTTTAATGTCCTCCCACTGACCGCAGCCCGCTGCCGGCAGCTCATACGTGTATTCTTACTACGCCAATGTATGCACGATCACTGGTCCAGCCACCGCCGTAGCTGGTCCGGTAAGCAGCGACGCAAGATTCTCATTGATCCACGGGAGCGCACGCCTGTTTGACTCTTCGGCTCCCGCAAAATCGTTGAAGATGCTGATCGCCGTCACAGTATCGTCTGGCGCATAAACTACATAATAGGCCATGAAACCTGGTACATCGCTGATGATCGGAATGGCGCCCTCTTTGATTCTGCGCGTCAATTCTTCGGCCATGCCAGCTCTTGCCTTACCCTGACGAATAGCGGCATACACGATGATTCTCCTTCACTTAGCGGTAGACCGGAGTGCAATCGCACACTTCTTCGCGGTCGCAAATTCAAACGCACAGTCCAACCGTGTTATAGTCGGCGCTGCAAATTAGCCGCTTTGGTGGCGCGATATTCTTAGGGCAGTTCAGAAATGAACTTCCGAATTTCGTCTGCTGACCACGCTCTCTCGGTGCGGGTCCGTACGTTACCCAATGAGCCAATCGCAAGCGCAAATTTAGCAACATTGTCGGCGCTCGGCGCCTCGACAAAGCTCACGAGATCGCTATCGCCAGTCGTCATGTAGAGGTGCTTAATTTCAACGCCCACCTTTTTGGCGAGCTCGCGTGATGCGTCTGCGCGCTTTGGCCACTCTTTGACCGCGCGGATTCCTTGATCGGTCCAATTTAGTGACATCATAAAAGTTGGCATGGAAACCTCCCTGGCATGCGTTGTTTCTCCTACAAGCGATCATGCGCTGTTGTCTTCTCAGCGGCAAGACAGGGGGTAGAGCCTAGTTCTCCCTCACCCCGTATTCGCAAATTGGTCAGTAATTCTGCCGAATCGAAATCAACATTTCGATCAAGCCTCAGATTTCCTGTCAAGCAATGGCGCTTCGCCCTGGACAAAAAAGCGGCTATCATTCCGGCATCTGGCTATTTCGAACCGAAGCCGATGGTAGAAGTGAGGGTTAAACCGCCCACACTCGGTGAATGCCAAGAGTTGAACCAGGGATAGTGAATTAGGAAGGACTCCATGACGATTGGCGAATTTTTGAAGCGCTCACGCCAGCGACTTGTGACGTGCTTGCCGGACGACACGCTGAACGCTGTCGCAAAGGTCATGTACTCGCACAACATTGGGGCGATGCCGGTCTGTGAACTGGCCACTCGCATGGTCGGTATTATCTCCGAACGAGACCTAGTGCGCGCCTTCGCGAGAACAGATTGGAGCGAACTTCAATACCTACGCGCGCGCGATGTTATGACGACACGCGTGTTTAGTTGCGAACCAGATGATAGTATGCGGCACGCGCAAGAGCTGATGACGGAGAACCACTTTCGCCATCTTCCCATTGTCAAAAATGGGCGGGTACTGGGAATGCTCTCTATACGTGATACGCTAACGCTCCGCGTTGAGGAAGCCGAGGCTGAGACAAAGGTTCTTCGCGACGTCGTGATGGCCTCGCGTCATAGCTGATTTTACCACGCTTGCTCGTGCAGCCGAAGCTTCAAAACGGGCACACAACGCTTCAGCTTGTGGAACGCTATTCAGCGCCACGGTGGTTTTCCTTTTGTATGTCGGGTTACAGAGCTCATCAGTTGATTTGGGTAAAGAGAATACAGGGCAGTGAGCATCTTGAATGCTCACGTAAATACATGCGGTGGCTTTGGCGAAGTTCGTTTTTGAAGCGAGGGGCATTGAACCTGTAGCGAACAATTTGGCAGACAAAATTCGCCTTTGCCTCGATTAGCGTTTTCTGGGGCCGAAACAGACTGGTGTCGCACAATTCAAAGACCGCCCCTTCGCGCTTCGAAGATCGCCGAATTGTCGCGTCGCGATTGGCGCGCGAACTCTCGGGTCATCCAGGCTTATGTGCGGGCAGAAGCCGATTTCAGGTCGCGAAGTGACAGTTCAATCGGGGGCCAAAGCAAATGAAGACCGAGTACGATGTGATTATTCTCGGCTCCGGCGCAGGCGGAATGACCGCGGCATCCGTCGCCGCTGCGGAAGGCCTTAGCGTAATCCTTATCGAAAAAACTCAATTGGTCGGCGGCACGACGGCTGTGTCAGGTGGCATGGTTTGGATCCCGGCGAACTCAAAGATGGCGCAGGCCGGTATGTCTGATACCACCGAAGAGGCGCGCCTATATCTCAAGCACACTGTCCGCGATAGCTTCAACGAAAACCTCCGATCTGTATTTCTAGCAAACGGCAACAAGGCGATTACCTACCTCGAGAAGAGGACATCTGTCCGTCTGCGGCCGGTCAAGGTTTACCCGGACTACTATCCCGACCTGCCTGGAGCAACCACAGGGGGCCGAGTTCTCGAGCCAGTTCCTTTCGATGGTCGAGTGCTGGGCAAGCACTTTCAATTACTTCGCTGGCCATTGTCGGAGTTCATGTTGTTTGGCGGAATGATGATTGATCGGGCAGACATTCCGCATTTCAGGAAGGTTGGAGGGTCGCTCCGTTCGACGGCGCAAGTTGCGCGGTTGCTTGCCCGATACGGCAAAGAGCGGGTTTTTGCCAAGCGAGGCACTACTCTTTATCTTGGGAATGCACTTGCAGGGCAGCTCCTACATTCGCTTCTAGTTCTGAATGTGGAATTATGTCTAAACACTTCGGTCATTCGCCTGATCTACGACGGCGTAACTGTCCGCGGCGTGTCGATCACGAATGTCGCGGGACGAAGAGACATTCGCGCCAAGAGGGGCGTCGTGCTGGCGACCGGGGGATTTTCGCACCGCCCCGAAATGCGCATCAAATACCTACCCAAACCCGCCGGGTCGCTCTCCGCAGCTTGCCCAAGCGACACCGGCGACGGGATTGAACTCGCAACCCAGGTCGGCGCTAAGGTCCGGGATCGAAATGCCGACAACGCATTTTGGGTACCGGTCTCCCGCTTTAAACGTGAGGACGGCTCGGAAGGCATATTTCCCCACACCGTCACCGATCGTGCAAAGCCAGGCGTAATTGCCGTAAACCAAAGTGGCTTACGGTTTACTAATGAAGCCATTTCGTACCACGAGTTTGTACGGGCTATGTTTCGAGAGCATAACGGCAGACCGTCAATCCCTGCTTATCTGATCTGCGACAAACGTTTTCTGTGGAAATATGGGCTCGGCGCCGTCAAGCCATTTTCGCTATCGCTCCGCGACCCCTTGAACAGCGGATACCTCACCCGAGCAAGAACAGTCCGTGAGCTTGCAATGACATTGGAAATCCAACCAGAGAACCTCGAAGCAACGATCAAGCGATTTAATGATGATGCCCGCGCCGGTATCGATCACGAATTCGGCCGCGGGGGCGATGCTTATCAGCGATATCTCGGTGATATAGAAAATCGGCTTAATCCGTGCGTCGCCCCCATTGAGTCTGCACCTTTCTATTCAGTCGCCCTCTATCCGGGTGACCTAGGCACAGCCGCCGGGCTTGTTACCGACGAACACGGTCGTGTTCTGGATGATACGAACACGCCAATTCGACATCTTTACGCCTGCGGCAACGACATGAACTCCATCATGAATGGTGACTATCCTGGGCCTGGGATCACCCTCGGCCCCGCGTTGACGTTCGCGTATTTGGCTGGCCAACACATGCGCTCGGAAAGCTAATCGCCGAACGCATAACATCCCTTTCGAATTAACCAATAAAATCACCCGACCGACAAGCAAGAAGCCCGAATGGCGAGGTGCGATGGAATTTCGCCTAGCTTAGGCCGCACATCGCCAAAGGCGGAAATCACCGCCACCACAGTGTCCAGCCGGGCCACTTCGCCGACTATTTGTTATAGTCGTATTTCACCGAGATTGATGCTATCGCCAAGCGTGGCCTTGACCGACTTCTTTGTGCGGCCCGATTCGATCTCCACGACGTATTCGCCTGAGTCTTCGTCCAGCTTGTCGAATTTGAAATCGCCGTAATTGTCGGTCGCGGTCGTTGCGACGGTGGCGCCGTTCTTGCGCAGACGCACGCTGGCGCCTTCGACACAGTCGACCATGCCGCCCTTCTCCGCCGACACCGAGCCGCCGATGAAGCATTTCGAGTAACGCCATAGATTCTTGTAATAGACGCGTGGCTTGGTGCCGAGCTCCGGCTTGAACACCTCGAGCCCCTGCTCGCGCGCGAGATTGGTCATTTCGTCGTCGCTCACGCAGACCGAGCGCATCGCGCCGGTCGGACACGACTGCTGGCCGCGCGTCTGCCTCCAGCCCTGGTCGATCAGATGGGCGTCGAAACTCCAGGCCTGCGGCAGCTTGAGTTCCTCGTTCCACCAGATGTGGCCGTAGGGGCACGCGTCAACCAGGTCCTTGCGCCCCCTTGCCTTCACCGGATCGATCAGCACGATGCCGTCGTCCCGCTTCGTGATCGCGCCGCCACTTTTGGCGATGCAGGGCGCGTTGTCGCAGTGATTGCACATAGTTGGCACGTAAGCGACGTCGACCATCGGCACCTGCCCGCGTTCCTTCTGAAGGATATTGATCCACTTGTGCCCGTGCTTGGGCATCGGCCCCGAATAGCCGGGGAAGTCGTTGCCGACATATTCGTCCATGGCCGCAAGCGTGCACAAATTGCAGTTGGTGCACTCGGCAACGTCGATGATCATATTCCATTTATTCATCGTCATGCTCGCATCGTCGATCACTGCGGAATTCTAGGCACCACGAGTTGAAACAGCTTGAGCGTTCCGCCCGCCGCTTGGATGGTCGCGGTCTCGGACGGACCCAGATAAATGCCGCCGCCTTTCTCGACGTCATAGGCTTTGTTATTCAGCGTGATGCGGCCTTTGCCATCCATCACATAGATGAGCTGGTGCTTGTCGGCGGCAGCGGCTTTGAACGTGTCGGCCGCCTGCAGCCAGCGCAGCGAGCCGAGCACGTTCTTGGCGCCACACAGTGCCTGGTTGAGCACCTCGGTGACTTCGCCCTGGCCGGGCACCGGCTTTTTCGGAAGTGCGTTGGTATCAATGAATGTCAGCGACATGGGTCTTATCCTCTACCTGCTCAGCTCTGCATCCACACTTTGCCGTCCCTGTGCTCCCAGCGAAGGTCGTCGTCGGTGCCTTCCAGGATCGTGGTCTTGAAGCGGTTGGGCGCCTGGAATTCAAAATAGAACAGCGGCTCGGTGGCGCGCAGGCGGTGCTTCTCCTCGGCCGGGATGAAGATCATGTCGCCGGGCCCGACCGGGCGCACGCCCTCGTCGGACTCCACCGTCGCCTTGCCTCTGATGATGAAATAAAAGTGCTCGCAGTTCTTGTGGAAATGCAGCGGCGAGGCGGCGCCTTGCTTGTAGTGCATCACGCCCGCCAGCATGTCGTCGATCTTGGCGAGATCCTTATTGACGAAGAAAATGCGTTCACGCGCCTTCTTGGCGTCAATGAGCGCCGGTAGTTCGTCCTCTTTGAACAGATAGGCCATCAGGCATTCTCCTTCTGTTACTACTGCGACGCCAACAATCTACGGCCGTCGACCAATAGCGCTCACGTCCATCGTCACTTTGCCAATAGCAGTTCCGCAGCTGATTTGCGCTTGA
>Ga0207746_1000045_pt1 | contig 19341 bp, 16 predicted proteins | sample LuqExpMetageno75_FD_187832 | JGI IMG/M metagenome (GOLD analysis project Ga0207746, IMG submission 187832) | Tropical forest soil microbial communities from Luquillo Experimental Forest, Puerto Rico - Sample 75 (SPAdes) | ecosystem: Environmental > Terrestrial > Soil > Tropical forest ...
GACGGCGCCAAGCTGGTAGCCTTCCTGCTCACGCGCCACAGCGGCGTCGGCATCGGAGGCGTCGCCGTGGCGGCCGCCTACGCGCGCGAGCCGCGTCGCCAGCTCGGCGGTCAGGAATAGGCCGTGGAATGCAACGCCGGCCGCCACTTGCGCGATCGCCGCGCGTTCCCCGGCGCGCGCATGCACGGCATCCACAATTGCGGAGTGACCGGCGGTAACGACACGGCGCGCCTTGTCAGCAAGCGTGGCGTAAACGCGCGCGGTGACCTCACGTGTGTAGGCGGAATCGGGCAGGCGATCGGTCTCGGCGATCCCCAACAGAGCCTTGCGTTCAACGTCGCTGCGCAGCACCACTGCGCCCGGCGACGGTGCAATATCCGGCGCCAGCGCTCTCGCCAGCAACGACTTGCCGGTGCCCGACAGTCCGCCGACGGCAATGAGGCGAGGCGCCGGCGGCGCTAGCAATTTGCCAGCGAGCGCGAAATACTCACGCGCGCTTTGGTCGATGTTCGAGCGCAGGCGAGCGTTCACGCGCCGCGCCGCCGTCACCTTGGCGCGGATTGTCGCGCGCAGCGACAGGAACAGCGGCAGCGCAGCGAGCGCGTCCAGATTGTCCGCATGCTGCATCTCGCTGAGATAGCTGTTGAGCACGGTATTGGCGGCTGGCTCCAGTCCGCGCTCAATCAGATCCATCAGCAGGAAGGCAAGATCGTAGAGCGTGTCGCCGGTGGCGATCGCCGGATCGAATTCGATTGCGTCGAACAGCATCGGCCGGCCGTCGATCAGCACGATGTTCCCGAGGTGCAGATCGCCGTGGCAATGCGCGACGCGTCCGGCAGCTTCACGCGCGGCTAACAATGGGCGCAGGCGATTGAGTGCGCGCTGCGTCGCTCCCATCAACGCGTTCACCGCGCCGGTCGGGAAGAGTTCGGGCACCGCGTGCAGCTCAGCGTCGTTCTGCTCGATAATTTCGGCGAGTTGTTCGGCAAATCGGGCGGTCTTGTTGACTGACGCCGTCGTATGGGCGCGCGCGACGGACCGGCCCAGCGCGTCGGCGAGCGCGGCATCGATGCGCCGCGCCTCGGCTAGATGGTCAAGCGTCTGCGTCTCATCGAAGCGGCGCATCTCCACCGCCCATTCCACCGGCTCGCCTGCGCCGGCAATGGCAAGGGTGCCGTCTTTTTCCTGGGTGATCGGCAGCACGCCGCGGTATATCTCCGGTGCGAACGCGCGGTTGACCTCGATCTCGGCCTCACAGGCGGCCTTGCGCTTTGCCAGTGTCGAATAATCGAGGAACGGAAAACGCACTGCGCGCTTGATCTTGAGTGCGCGCTCGCCCGCCAGAAATACCGTCGCGGCATGGGTATCGATACGTTTGACCGCCGCACCCCCGTGGGTGGCGGGGCGCTCAAGAAAATCGATTACCGCCTTTTGCACATTGCTAGTCATGCGGCCCTGCCGCCAGTACACAATTTGGCGCGACTTCTTACCCTAATCCAGCTTAGCGGCGCGCATCTCGCGACGGACAACAGCGCCAGTAGCTTTGCGTATTACGGAAACCGGCCGAGCAGTGTTTGGAGCATAACGTCCTAGGTAGGGCCTATGTTGCCGGCCGCGCTTAAAGCCAAGTCTATTGACCGCAATGCGGCGTCCCGAAAGAGTGCGCCCCTGATAGCCGCAAAGGGCGGCGCGTTTGCAAGGGGAGGAGTGAGTGCTCATCGATCATCGGACTTACCGCATTCTGCCCGGCCGGGTGTCGGCGCAGCTCGAGCTTTACAGCAAGCTCGCCTATCCGGTGCAGCTCCGTTACATGGGCGAACCGCATTACTATCTGGTCAGCGAGAGCGGCCAGCTCAATACGCTCGTGCACGGCTGGACCTATGAAAGCGCTGGCGACCGCGAGGCCAAACGCGCCAAGATGATGCAGGATTCGGACTGGAAGCACTTCCTCGCCGAGAACGCCAAGGCGGGTAACGTCATCGAGCAGGCCAGTTGGCTGATGACGCCGGCGCCTTTCGCGCCGAAGATTCCGCCGGCGAAGATCGTGACGTAATTCGATGCGTGGCACGGATAACGCCCGCACCGGCGGCGAAATCCTGGTGGATCAGCTTTCGATCCACGGGGTGCGCCATGTCTTCTGCGTGCCTGGCGAAAGCTATCTTGCCGCGCTCGATGCTTTTCACGATTCGACGATTACTCTCACGGTCTGCCGACACGAAAGCGGCGCCGCGATGATGGCCGAAGCGGTCGGCAAGACTACCGGCTTGCCGGGCATCTGCTTCGTGACGCGCGGGCCGGGCGCGACTAATGCCTCGGCGGGCATCCATATCGCGCGGCAGGATTCCTCGCCAGTGATCATGTTCGTTGGTCAAGTCGGCCGACAAATGCGCGATCGCGAGGCGTTTCAGGAGCTCGATTACCGCGCTGTGTTTGGGTCGGTTGCCAAGTGGGCGACAGAAATTGACGACCCTGCGCGCATTCCGGAGATTGTGTCGCGTGCCTTCCATACCGCCTGCAACGGCCGTCCGGGGCCAGTGGTGGTCGCCTTGCCCGAGGATATGCTGCAACAGCGCTTGGCGGTGCCGGACGCGACCGCCTTCACGCCGGCGGAAACCTCGCCGGGCGCGGCCGAGATGAAGCGCTTGCAAGAGATGCTGGGATCCGTGAAGCGACCGACCGCCTTGCTCGGCGGCAGCCGCTGGTCGGAGACGGCGTGCGAAGCTTTCGCGCGCTTTGCCGAACGCTTTGCGCTGCCGGTCGCCACCACGTTCAGGCGGCAATATCTGTTTGACAATCTGCACGCCTGTTACGCCGGCGACCTCGGCATCGGGCCGAACCCGAAGCTGCTTGCCCGCGTGAAAGCCGCCGACATGGTGCTACTGATCGGCGGCCGGATGAGTGAAATGTCGTCGCAGGGTTACACGCTGTTCGACATTCCCGAGCCGCGGATGAAGCTCGTGCATGTGCACCCGGGCGCCGAGGAGCTGGGCCGCATCTATCACCCGACCTTGGCTATCCACGCGGCACCGACCGCCTTCTGCGCCGCGCTGGAAACCCAGCAGCCGCTGAAGGAGATTCCCTGGAAGGGCGAGGTGGCCGCCGCACACGCCGACTATCTCACTTGGACGGACAAGGCGACGCAGGTGCCGGGCCCAGTCAATCTCGGCGAGATTCTGGTTTGGCTACGCGAAAATCTGCCGGCGGATGCGATTATCGCCAACGGCGCGGGAAATTTTGCCGGCTGGATCCATCGCTTCTACCGCTTCCGCAAATACGCCACCCACGTGGCGCCGACCTCCGGTTCGATGGGCTACGGGTTCCCGGCGGCGGTGGCGATGAAGCTGCTGCATCCCGACCGGCCCGTCGTGTGCGTTGCCGGCGACGGCGATTTCCTTATGACCGGCCAGGATTTCGCAACTGCGGTGCAATACAAATTGCCGGTAATCGTGGTAGTCGCCGACAATAGCCTTTACGGCACCATCCGCATGCATCAGGAGCGCGACTATCCCGGCCGCGTGGTTGCCACCTCACTGACCAATCCGGATTTCGTCGCCTATGCCAAGGCGTTCCGCGGCTTTGGCGCGATCGTCGAGAAGACCGCCGATTTCCCAGCCGCCTTCGCCGCCGCGCAGCAGTCCGGCAAGCCGGCGATCATCCATCTGCGGATCGATCCGGAAGCAATTACGCCAGCGGCGACGCTGAGCGGCATTCGCCAAAACGCACTCGCGGGCGCTAAACACGCGACGCACCGCAGCTGACAGAACGCACCATCGGCGCAGTTGCTTTTGACCTGTGAATCGTCGTTCAGTCGTTGCATGTCCTATCGCCGCACGGAGAACGTGATCCGCCATCTGGCTGAGCGGGAGGAGGCGATCCTCGCCGCCGCCACGGAAATCGCCGCCGAAGGCGGCATGGCGGCGGTGCAGATCGCGGCGGTTGCTGCGCGGGCCGGCATCGCTGCTGGCACTGTCTACCGCTACTTTCCGTCGAAGACCGACCTCGTTGCCGAAATGATGGCGACGGTGGCCGGCCGAGAACTCGCCGCTATAACCGAGGCCGCCGACGCTGCGCCCGGGCCGTTGTCGGCGCTCGCGGCGTGCATCGCAACATTTGCGGCGCGCGCGTTGCACCGGCGGCGGCTGGTTTGGGCGGTGGTCGGCGAGCCGGTCGACGCCCACGTCGACACCATGCGGCTCGACTATCGCCAGTCGCTTGCCGCCGAGTTCGAGACACGTATCAAAACCGCGATTAAAGGCGGTCTGTTGCCCGAACAGGACGCCCGCGTTGCCGCTCCGGCCATTGTCGGCGCGCTGATGGAGGGATTGCTCGGACCGCTGGCGCCGGTGCCGGCGGATGACGCCGCCGTGCGTGCAGCGGTGCAGTCGGCGACGCTCTTGGCGTTGCGCACGCTCGGCGTTATCGACGCGCGCGCCCGCGGTCTGGTCGCGCAGTGCATGCTGCCGTGACGCCCTAGTGCAGCAACGCCTCGGCCGGCACTTCATCGAGCGGCAAGGTCACCACCTTTACGCCGTGTTCGCTGGGATCATCGGCGATGTGGAAGCCGAGTTCGCCGCACATCTGCAGCATGGTGCGGTTTTCCGCCAGCACCTGCCCGTGCACGGTCTTCAGACCTTTTTCCTTGGCGTAAGTGATCATGTGTTTCATCAGCAGCCAGCCGAGGCCGTCGCCTTTCAGGCGCGAACGCACGATGATGGCGTATTCCCCGGTTTGATCGTCCGGGTCGTTGTGCAGGCGCACCACACCGAGCATTCGGCCTGTCGCTTCCTCGATGGCGATCGCCGCCATGGCGTGCTTGGGATCATAATGTACGAGCCTGTCGATCAGCTCGGAACTGACGTCGCGCATAGCGGCGAAGTAACGTAGCCGCAAATCTTCAGGTGTTATTTCGCTGAGGCAGTCCGGATAGAGCGCGGCATCTTCCGGCTTGAGCGGACGAATCAGCACCGGCATTCCGTCCAGCAATTTGACGTGGCGTACATCCAAGGCGGATTCTCCTGTCGCCCCCGAACGTGCGCACCCATACCCCGCAGCCTTTCGCCAGGCCAGTGGTTATGATCGCGGGCGAAAGCTCACTATAAACGACAGCAAAATCAATGCGACATTAGCGTTGGAACCGTCATGGTTTCCAACAGACCGCGGGTCACGCCGCCGAGGATGAACTCGCGCAACCGAGAGTGGCCGTAGCCACCCATCACGATCATGTCGGCGCTGGAGTCCGCCGCGTAGGACAGAATCGTCGAAGTCACGTCGATATCGGGCGACGTGATGCGCTTGACCTCGACCTTCAGTCCGTGACGGGCAAGGTGTTGGCCCATGTCGGCGCCGGTGAGTTCGTTCGCCTTGCCGGCCTTGCTTGAGACGATCACAAGCTCGACTTGTTTCGCCTTCTCCAGGAACGGCATGGCGTCGTTGATAGCGCGCGTGGCAGCGCGGCTGCCATCCCAGCACAGCATCACGCGATCGAGTTTCAGTCCGGATTTCTGGATGTAGGGTACGAAAATGACTGGCCGTCCGGAGTCAAATAGCACGCCCTCGTCCACCACTTCTGCCGCGGCCGCCCGCTCGCGTTCAGGTTGCCCGACGATGGCGAGATCGAAGCGGCGCGCCAGATGACCAAGCCGGTCGGCGGCGCCGGCAATGCTGGCGTTGAGCGTACGCGTTTCGTAGGCGACGCCTACGCGCTTTGCCGCCTGTTCGAAGCGGGCGATCGCCTGTTGCACCTTCTTTTCCGACTCGCGTCGCTGCGATTCGATGAACTCCGGTGGAATGCCGCCCATGACGGAACCAGGGATCACTGGATCGTAGACGAAGGCCACGCCTAGCACGTGCGCTTCGAATGCGTCGGCCACCGATATGGCGAAATCGCTGGCCGGATCATTCGCTCCTAGCCCGAGGTTGACGACCATGTCCTTGATCATGACAATTTCTCCCGACCGGGCCTCCAAAAACAGAAATGAAATTATGCGCCAGCGGCTCCCGGACTTTGACCGAGGTCAAATGGCCCTTAGCTTATTTTCGGCGGCCTAACGGCTGCAGTCACTTCTTTTTTTCATTCGGGCCGATTTGAGAAAGGCCCAAGGCAGGCATTCGCGGAAGGTATGGTCGCCGACCGGGTCGGGATGGCCGCTATGACTAATGCGACGATCAGAAGGGGCGCTCTCATGGCTTCAGCTTTTGTCGTGGCTCTATGCTACTTGGGTGGGCCCGGTTCCGGGCAGTTGTGCCAGCCCTTTGTGTCGGCCATCAAATGACTGATACTGTGGCGGGAACACAGAGCCGGGTGCCCCTATGTCCCTGAAAATGCCCGAGGTCGATAGCGCCGTACTGGCGCGGCGGGACCGCATTGTGGCGGCCCTGCGCACCATAGTGTCTGGTGAAGGTGTGATCGCGACAGAGCGGGAAATGAAGCCGTTCGAGAGCGACGGGCTCACCGCTTACCGCCAGCCGCCCATGGTCGTGGTACTGCCGGAGACTACCGAGCAGGTCGCGCAGGTGCTGCACTATTGCCATGACGAGGGCATCAAGGTGGTGCCACGGGGGGCCGGCACTTCGCTCTCCGGCGGAGCCTTGCCGCTCGCTGACGGCGTGCTGCTGGGCATGGCCAAATTCAACCGTATCCGCGAGATCGACTTTGAAAGTCGTGTCGCAGTGGTCGAACCGGGCGTCACCAATCTCGCGGTAAGCAACGCGGTCGCCGACGCGGGCTTCTATTACGCGCCCGATCCGTCCTCGCAGATTGCCTGCACCATCGGCGGCAACGTAGCGGAGAATTCCGGCGGCGTACATTGCCTGAAATACGGCATGACCACAAACAACGTGCTCGGTTGTGAGATCGTGCTGATGACGGGCGAGATGATCCGCATCGGCGGCAAGCATCTTGATGCCGGTGGTTACGATCTGCTTGGCCTCATCAACGGCTCGGAAGGATTGCTCGGGGTTATCACCGAAATCACCGTGCGCATCCTGAAGAAGCCGGAGACCGCGCGCGCTATGTTGATCGGCTTCCCCACGTCGGAAGACGCCGGCGCCTGCGTCTCAGCGATCATCGCCGCCGGCATCATTCCCGGCGGCATGGAGATGATGGACAAGCCGGCGATCCACGCGGTCGAGGAGTTCGTCCATGCCGGCTACCCGCTCGATGTCGAGGCGCTGCTGATTGTCGAGGTCGATGGGCCGCTGGCCGAGGCAAACGATCTAATTGAGCGCATCGAGATCATCGCTGCCAAGTGCAACGCTCTATCTTGCCGGGCTTCCACGTCCGAACAACAACGGCTGTTGTTCTGGGCCGGGCGCAAAGCAGCGTTTCCTGCGGCAGGTCGCATTTCGCCGGACTATTACTGTGTCGATCCGACCATCCCGCGCGGCAAGCTGCCTTTCGTCCTCAAGCGCATAAGGGAAATGTCGGAGAAATACGGATTGCGTTGCGCCAACGTCTTCCATGCCGGCGACGGCAATCTGCATCCGCTCATCCTTTACGATGCCAACAGGCCGGGCGAATTGGAGAAGACCGAGGAGTTCGGCGCCGAGATCATGAAGCTGTGCGTTGAGGTTGGCGGCGTGCTAACTGGCGAGCACGGCGCGGGCGTTGAAAAGCGCGACCTGATGCCGTTGATGTTTTCGGAAATCGACCTGGCTGCGCAGCAGCGAGTCAAATGCGCCTTTGACGCCAAGGGTCTACTCAATCCCGGAAAGCTGTTTCCGACCTTGCATCGCTGCGCCGAGCTCGGGCGCCTGCATATTTCCGGCGGCAAACTGCCGTTTCCTGACATTCCGCGCTTCTAATGGCTGACGTCATTAAACCCGGCGACGCCAAGGAGGTTGAAGACGCCGTGCGCTGGGCGCTCGGTAACCAGAAGGTGTTGGAAGTCGCCGGGCAGGGGAGCAAGCGCGCGATCGGGCGTCCCAGCCAAACGGATATCACGCTCGACCTCACCGCGCTTTCCGGTGTCATGCTCTACGAGCCGGCCGAGTTGGTGCTCTCGGCCAAGGCTGGCACGCCGCTTAGCGAGATTGAGGCGTTGCTCGATCAAAACAATCAGCAGCTCGAATTCGAGCCGATGGACTACGGCCCGCTGTTTGGCCGCGAGGCCGGCCAGGGGACGCTCGGCGGCGTGATCGCCGCCAATCTGTCCGGCCCGCGACGCATCAAAGCCGGTGCCGCGCGCGATCATTTTCTCGGCGTCAGCGCCGTCACCGGCAGGGGTGAAATCATCAAGTCGGGTGGCCGTGTGGTGAAGAACGTCACCGGCTATGACCTGTGCAAGTTACTCGCCGGCTCCTGGGGCACGCTAGCGGCGATGACCGAGATCACCGTCAAGGTGCTACCTAAGGCGGAGACCGTCGCCACCGTGATCGTCGGGGGGCTCGACGACGCACGCGCCGCACAGGCGATGGCCGCGGCGATGGGCTCCGCCTGCGAGGTCTCCGGCGCGGCGCATCTGCCCGACCACGTGGCGTCCTGCTTCGACAGCCTGCCGAATTCGGAGGCGACGACCGCGCTGCGGCTGGAAGGCTTCGGTTCCTCGGTCAAACACCGAACCGAAGCGCTCATCGCTCTAATGAAGCCTTTTGGTCAGGTCGCGCTGCTCGACGAGAAAAATTCGCGTGCGCTTTGGCGTGACGTGCGCGAGGTGAAGCCTTTTGCGGCAGAGTCCGCGCGCACGCGGCCGCTGTGGCGCATCTCCACCGCGCCCGGCAAGGGCTACGAAATCGCTGCGGCGATCACGCCGGCAGCACAGATGTTTTATGACTGGGCCGGCGGGTTGCTCTGGGCAGCAATGCCGTTTGCCGACGAGCCTGATGCCGCGTCGGTCCGCGGCGCGGTTAGAAGCTTGGGCGGCCACTCAACGCTGGTGCGGGCTCCCGCTGCGGTGCGCGCTGCCGTTGATGTGTTCGAGCCGGAGCAGGCGGCTCTTGCCGCCTTGAGCAAGCGGGTGAAGGAGGGCTTCGACCCTAAGGGCGTGCTCAATCCGGGCCGAATGTGGGCAGGTGTTTAGCGGCGCTGAGTATGAGTTCATTCGTTCTCGATCGATGACGTGTTCTCGCCGACCGCGTTGGGGCGGCAGACCGCCGCCGTCGTAGTGATCATGGGCGCGACCAACTATGTCAGCGATGGAACTCAGCATGCCGCCAAGTGCAACGACCCGGGGCATCTGCCGGCAGAAATCTGCGACGCACCGCAGAGGATGGATCGCTTCAGGCTGACGCGCTTTGCTCGCATATCGCAGGATTGACCTCAACGCGGAAACCACGTTTCGATCTCGACGTGTCATGCAAACCGCCTTTACCCTCGCACAGCTCGCTGATCCGCAGATCTATTCGTCGGAAAAGATTCTGCGTGGCTGCGTTCATTGCGGGTTCTGCACCGCTACTTGTCCGACTTATGTGCTACTCGGCGACGAGCTCGATTCGCCGCGCGGCCGCATCTACCTAATCAAGGATATGCTCGAGAATGAGCGGCCGGCGAGCGCCGAAGTGGTCAAGCACATCGACCGCTGTTTGTCGTGTCTGTCCTGCATGACCACCTGCCCGTCGGGCGTGCATTACATGCACCTCGTCGATCACGCCCGCGAGCACATCGAGAAAACCTATCGGCGTCCGCCGTTCGATCGCGCCATGCGTAATCTACTAGTACGCGTACTGCCTGATTTGACACTGTTCAGGGCGGCGGTGGTGATGGGCCTGGTGTTCAGACCGCTGGCGCCGGTCTTGAAGGCGATCGGGCTAAGGCGGATGGCGGCGATGTTACGGCTCACACCCCGCCACAGGCCGTCGCCGCCAGTCGAGCGCACCGGCAAGGTCTATCGGGCGCAAAGCGCGTGCCGTGGCCGGGTGGCGCTGCTGTCGGGCTGCATCAACCCTGTGTTGGCGCCGTTAACCAACGAAGCCGCGATCCGTCTGCTCAACCGCAATGGCGTGGAGGTGGTGGTTGCAGCCGGGGAGGCCTGTTGCGGGTCGCTCGCCCATCACATGGGTCACGAGCAACAGGCCCTAACGCAGGCGCGCAACAATATCGACGCTTGGACGCGTGAAATCGAGGGCGCCGGGCTCGATGCCATCCTGGTGACGGTGTCCGGCTGCGGAAGCACCTTAAAGGACTACGAGTTCATGTTGCGCAGCGACCGCGACTATGCCTCCAAGGCGGCGCGGATTTCTCGCCTCGCCAAGGATATCACGGAGTATCTGGCTGCACTCGACATCCCAGCTCAAACCGCGCCGCGGCCGCTCACGGTCGCTTACCACTCGGCCTGTTCGCTGCAGCACGGGCAAAAGGTAACGCAGGCACCGAAAGAACTGCTTTGCAAGTCCGGCTTCATGGTCAAAGATGTGCCGGAAGGGCATCTGTGCTGCGGCTCGGCGGGCACTTACAATATTTTGCAGCCGGCGCTGGCCGACCGGTTGCGCGACCGCAAGGTCGCCAATATCGAAGGGCTGAAGCCGGATGTGATTGCGGCGGGCAATATCGGCTGCATCACGCAGATCGCGGCCGGCACCGCGATTCCGGTCGTGCATACGGTCGAGTTGCTCGACTGGGCGACCGGCGGCCCAGTACCGGAGGCGCTAACAAGATCGCGGCGGAAAGAATTGACTGGTTAAGGCGGCAAAATGACGCGTTGCAATTATCGGGAGGATTGGCATGGCAAAGAAACGCAAGAGCAAAGTGAAGAAGACCAAGCGCGGCGCGGCGAGCAAACCAAAGGCCAGTAAGGTCCGGCGCCCGATCAAGAAGGTTGTCAGCAAGAGCAAGCCGGCGAAGGCGAGAAAGCCGGCCGTAAAAAAAACAGCGGTGGCGAAGCCGACGAAATATAAGATTTTGTTAATGGGAGCTTCATACGGATCGCTGCTCGCCTCCAAATTGTTGTTCGGTGGACATTCGATCCACCTTGTCTGCCTACCGGCGGAAGCCGAGCTCATCAACTCGGAAGGTTTCAGGGTCAAGCTGCCGGTGCGCGGCCGCAGCGAGCCGGTGCTGCTCGAATCACGCAAGCTACCCGGCAAGGTGACCGCTGGCCCCGCCACCGGTGTCAACCCAAAGGATTACGATCTTGTCGGACTTTGCATGCAGGAGCCGCAATACCGTGCGCCGGGTGTGCGCGAACTGCTTGACGCCGTGGGCAAGTCGCGCGTGCCCTGCATGTCGATCATGAACATGCCACCGCTGCCCTACATCAAGCGCATCCCCGGACTCGACTACAGGGCGCTCGAGCCGGCTTATACCGATCCGCGCGTTTGGGATTCTGTCGATCCCAAAAAAATCACGCTCAACAGTCCCGACCCGCAGGCGATCCGTCCCCCGGAAGGAAAGGCGAATGAGCTCTTGGTCACGCTGCCGACCAATTTCAAATGCGCGCGTTTTGACAGTGCCAAGGACACGGCGATCGTGCGCCAGCTGGAGAAGGATGTCGAAAGCGCGCGCTTCGACGCTCCGGAAGGCAAAATCGAATTGCCGGTGAAGCTGAAAGTCTACGAGTCGATCTTCGTGCCGCTTGCCAAATGGGCGATGCTGCTCGCCGGTAATTATCGCTGTATTACGACGGACGGAATGCGAACCGCGCAGGAAGCGGTGCATTCCAACATCGAAGAGGCGAGATCGGTGTACAATTTTGTCAACGACCTTTGCGTGAGGCTCGGCGCTTCGCCGGATGATCTAGTGCCCTTCGAGAAATATGCCGCCGCGGCGCAAAGCTTGACGCGTCCAGCATCCGCCGCACGCGCGCTCAACAACGGCGCCCCCAATATCGAGCGCTCCGACAAGCTGGTGCAGCTAATCGCCCGGCAAAAAGGCCTTAGCCACCCCACCATCGATGCAACCGTCGCGCTGGTCGATGCGCGACTCGATGCTAACCGGAAAAAGGCGGCGGCCGCCTGATCGGGCTCGCTGCCATTTTCCCGATATCGAATTCGCGTTGATGCTCGGGATGGTTATCCACAAGTCGGATTGCGTCCGGATTCGAAAAAGGTCCGCGACCTTAAAATTGTGACTTTCACGCAACACTTTATTGCTTTTTCTCAGTAACGCCTAAAAAGGCGGCAATTGCCACCGTTTTTGCCTTGCGATGTTCTAGGTTCGGGGCTTCAACATTACCCCGATGGGGCGAAAGTATCGGCCTGAAAGTCGGCCGAACTGAAAAAGGGGCAGGTTCAATGAAAAAGGTTGTTTTGTCGGTAGTGGCGGCGCTGGCAGTTTCCGCTGCAGCGCCCGCATTCGCGGCGGATATGGCGGTGAAGGCCCCACCGGTGGCGGCTCCGGCCGCCGCACCTAGTCCGTGGGACATCGCGTTCGGCTCGGCTATCATGAGCGACTACATCTTCCGCGGCATCTCGCAATCAAACCTCAAGCCCTCGGTCGCGGCTTATTTCGAACCGCGCTACAACATCACCAAGGACCTCCAGTTGTATGTAGGTTTGTCGGGGGAGAGCATCAGCTTCACCAACCGAGCGGCGGCTGAAATCGACTTCTACGGCGGTGTACGCCCAACCTTCGGTCCGATCGCGCTCGATCTGGGCTTCTGGTATTACTGGTATCCGGGTGGCCAGTGCATCGGCGGGGTGCCGCCGTGTGGTGTGGGGGACAACGCGCTGATTAACGGTAACGTTTCGAAATCCAATTTGAGCTTCTGGGAGGTGTACTTCAAACCGACTTGGAACGTGAACGACTCCTGGGCGATTGGCGGCAACGTGTACTACACGGACTCCTTCCTGAACTCCGGCGCTTGGGGCACCTACGGGTCGGGGACTGCAAAGTTTACGGCGCCTGCCAATATGGCGATTGGCCCATTCGGATGGTACGTCTCGGGTGAGTTTGGCCGGCAGTGGTTCGGGACTACCGATGCCTTCTATGGAATTCCTGCGGGAACGACAATCGGACTCGGCCCGTTTACAACCACGGGCATTTACGCAAATGGTATTCCGTACAAGAGCTACAACACCTGGAACGTCGGCCTCGGCTTGACCTGGAAGGTGTTTACGCTTGATCTGCGTTACTCAGGCACCGACCTGAACAAAGGTAATTGCAACGCCTTCACGAGTGACTTTACCGCTTCCGGTTTCGGCAACGTGACGGCGATTAATCCAATCGGTGCCGGCTCTAACTGGTGCGGTAACACCTTCATTGCTAAGCTCGCGGCTGACCTCACCTTGGGAAGTAATCTGAAGTAAGCGATCCAAAAGCTGTCTCGACGAGCGGCGGCTCTCGAGCCGCCGCTCTTCTTTGCGCGCTGGATGCTAGGCCGCCGGCACCAGCGTGCCCTCGTGCACGTAGTAGCGGTCGCCTTCGCGGCTGAAGGCCAGCCGGCGGCGATGGAAGGCGGCAAGCGTCGCGCGGTGCCCGATCGACACAATGGTCGCGCGCCCTAAACGTTGCTCGAGCAGCCGGTACAACGCGGCTTCGGAAGCCTCGTCGAGCGAGGCGGTTGCCTCGTCCAGGAACAGATAGTCGGGCGCGTGGAGCAGTGCGCGCGCGATGCCGAGACGTTGCTGCTCGCCGAGTGATAGCATGCGGTTCCAATGTGCCTCGTCCTCGACGCGTTTGGCGAGCTCCGGCAGGCCTACGGTGGCAACCAGCTCGGCAACACGTCCAGCGTCGAATCTGCCGGACTCTGCGGGATAGGCGACCGCGGCGGCGAGCGGCGCGATCGGAAAATACGGCCGCTGCGGTAGGATCATGACACGGGCGTCTTTTGGGAGCGTAATCGTGCCGGCGCCGAACGGCCAGACCCGGGCAAGCGCCCGGAACAAGGTGGACTTACCGGCGCCCGAGGGGCCGCTCACCAGCACTCGCTCCCCTAGACCGATGGCAAGGTCGTTGGTAGTCACCAGCGGCACCCCATTGGGCAACCGCACCGCTAGATCCTTAAAAGAGACGGCTGGCGCGTCGCCGGTTACAACGTCAATGACCGGCGGCGTCACGGCGACCGCCCGTGCGGTCGCCACCGATTGGTCGAAACCGGACAAGCGCTCGACCACCGCGCGCCATTCCGCCAATTGCCGATAGACCGTGACGAACACCGATAGTGCTTCCTGCACGCGGCCGAACGCATTCGCCGACTGCATCAGGCCGCCGAGCTGGACGACGTTGGCGAAATAGGCCGGGCTCACCATGATGAAAGGGAAGACCACCGCGGCCTGCGCATAGCTAGCGGTGAAGAAAACGAGCTTCTTTTGCCGCGACATGATCGCCATCCAGTTTGCGACCACGTTGCGAAAGCGTATCAGCAGACGGTCGCGCTCCGCGGCTTCGCCTTCCAACAGCGCGATCTGTTCGGAGTTTTCGCGCACCCGCACCAGGTTGAAGCGAAAGTCCGCCTCATAACGTTGCTGCTGGAAATTCAGCGCGATCAGCGGTCGGCCGATCAAGTGGGTGAGTATCGTGCCGGCGCCGGCGTAGATCAGCGCCGCCCAGAACAGATAGCCCGGAATGTCGAAGCGTATCCCGAAGACATGCAGGGGTGCCGCCGCCGAGAGCCCCCACAGGATGATCGTGAACGAGAAGAGAGTGACGCAGGCATTGAGCAGCTGCAGGCCGATGTTTAGCGTCAGAGCGATGAACTGCGCGATGTCCTCGGAGATGCGCTGATCGGGGTTGTCGGCGGCGTCGCCGAGCAACTGCATGCGGTAATGATTTGCGCCCTCCATCCAGTGGTCGAGATAGGCGCGCGTCATCCAACGTCGCCAGCGGATCTGCAACCATTGATTGAGATAGAGTTGGTAGACTGCGAGGACGACCAGCGCGCCGGCGATGAAGCAGAAATAGATCAGCTGGGTGACGAAGGCGTCCCAATCGCGGTTTTGCAGCGCGTTGTAAAAGACGTTATTCCAACTGTTGAACAGGACGGTGAGGCCGACGATCGACAACTCGATCGCAATCACCGCCGCCAGCAGGATGCCGCCTGGCCAGCGGTCCTCAGAACCGAAATATGGGCTGGCAATTCGCCAGACGATGGCGAGGGTCGACAAAGTGCCTCTCACGGGTGTCTCCTGTTAGGGCCGGGGCCGGCGAGGACGGGGTTGACCATCCGGTATGCTGCAATAGTGGCGATGCTGTGCGTTTGGTCCCGCCTGGGGTTGTGGGCGGGAAGCGGCCCCGCACGCCATTTCATCATGGGTATTCCTTAGGTTATATGCACGATGTATACCAAAGGCGGTCACTGGTGCCGTTCTTCCCGATACCTGACGTCAGAGTGTGGTTCCGTAAATTTTCCGGAGCTCAATCGCACAGTCTTGCTTCGGTTCACCATGACACATTAGTGTGTCGGTCGAGGCAGATAGCTGTTCGTCCGATGCGAACGGCACGTAAGAATGTGTGGGAGGACTGAGATGAAAGATGAGACCCGATCGATGAAATTTGATCGCCGCGCGGTCATCAAGACCGCGCTGGCGGCCGGCGTAGCGCAAGTTGCGTCGCCATTCGTCATTACGGTGCGCGCAGCCGACGCCATCAGGATCGGCATGGTCGATCCGTTGACGGGCGCTTATGCCGCGGTGGCGAATAACGAAGTCATCGGCGCCAAACTCGCCGTCGAGCAGATCAATGCCAAGGGCGGCGTTCTCGGCCGTCCACTGGAATTGCTCGTTGAAGATTCTGCGAATGACGTCGGCACCGGCGTACAGAAGACGCGCAAGCTGATCGACCGCGACCAGGTGCAGTTCATCATCGGCGACGTCAACTCGGGCATCGCGCAGGCGATGGCGCAGGTCACCGCCGAAAAGAAGGTGTTGCATGTCGTCTCCGGTGGCCACACCGACGGCATCACCGGAAAGGACTGCAAGTGGAACGTCTACCGGGTCTGCAATACGACGCGCGCTGAGGCCAACTCGGTGTCAGAGTTGCTGTTCACCAAGTACGGCAAGAAGTGGCACTTCATTACGCCTGACTATTCCTTCGGCCACACGTTGCAGCAGGCAGGTTTGGCCAATCTTCAGAAACTCGGCGGTACTATGACTGGCAACGAGCTCACGCCGCTCGGTACCAGCGACTTCTCCGCCTATCTTATTAAGGCGCGCGCGGCCAATCCGGACGTCCTACTTGTTTTGGTGCAGGGCTCTGACATGGTGAACTGTTTGAAGCAGATCGCCCAGTTCGGCATCGACAAGCAGATTCACGTCGCCGGATTGCAACAGGAGCTCGAGTCGCTCGAAGGCATGCCGCCCGAGGCGCGCGTCGGCAACTGGATGTTCGAATGGTACTGGAGGCAGCCGGGCGTGCCGCATGTCGAGGAATTTGTTGCCGAGATCCGCAAACGTAGCAACGGCAAGGTGCCAACGGCGCGCACCTGGTTCGGTTACACCTCAATGCAGACCTATGCGCTCGTTGCCAACCACGAAAAGACACTCGATGGCGTCAAGCTCGCCAGGGCGCTCGGCAATTTCGAGCTGCCGCCCGAGGTTAAGCTGCAGCCCAACAAGGTCTATTACCGCGACGGCGATCATCAGCTGATGACTTCCGCCTTCGTCGGTCAGGCCGTACAGAAGCCCGCGGGGGATCCGGAGGATCTCTTCCAGGTCGATCAAGTGATCGCGGGGGACAAGGTCAATCCGCCGCAGACTGAAACCGGCTGCACGCTTCAGTGGCCGGCTTGAACTAAGACCCGCCGTCTGTTGCGCCTGGGGAGTGTAATCGCTCTCCAGGCGTGCCATGTTGAGTGCAACGGTCTGGGGAGCTGAGCGTCGATCTATGCTGCAGCTGCTGCTGTTCAACGTCACGAACGGACTGATCATTGGCGCCTTCTACGTGCTGATGGCGCTCGGCCTGTCGTTGATCCTCAACCTGAGTAACGTGATCAACTTCGCCCATGGTGGTTTTCTCGTCGTCGGCGGCTATATCGCATACACGATCACGCCCTATGTCGGTTTCTGGGGCGCACTGCTGATCGCGCCCCCGCTCACCGCCATCATCGGACTCTTGGCCGAACGAGTCCTCATCCGGCCGCTCTACGGACGCGACCCGCTCTACAGCCTGCTGCTGACGTTCGGCCTTGCCTTCATCTTCGAAGACGGCACACGCTTCATCTGGGGAGCGCAGGGTAAGCCGGTGACCGTGCCGGCCGTCCTGGCGCAGCCATTGAGTTACGAATTCTTCTTCATCACGGGCTACCGCCTTTTCATGGTCGCCATGGTGGTCGTAGCAGTCGCCGTGCTCTTCGTGCTGCTGCGCTACACCCGTCTCGGCATCCGGATTCGCGCTGGTACGCTCGATCTCGAAACCGTATCGGCGCTCGGTGTCAATGTGCGCACCCTGCGGTCGCTCAATTTTGCCGTGGGCATTTTCCTTGCCGGCCTGAGCGGCGTGCTGGCGGCCGGTCAGCTCGGCCTCGAGCCGACCATGGGCTCAGGTCTGCTGATGCCGAGCTTCATCGCCATCATCGTCGGCGGCGTTGGTAGTCTCACCGGCACGCTGCTTGGAGGTCTGCTGATTGGAGTCGCCTCTGGCATCACCGCGGTGTTTCTGCCGGCGGCGAGCGAAGCGATCATGTACGTGCTGATGGCAGTGGTGCTGCTAATTCGCCCACGCGGATTGTTGGGCGAAGAGGGCATGATGACATGAGCGATCAATACGACGCCCGCAAGCTGCTTGCGCTTGCCTGCATTTGGGCGGCCCTGTTGCTTGCGCCCTACTGGATGCCGCCCCTTGGTGGGTATACCGCCCTGGGCACGCGTGTGCTGGTGCTCGGATTGGCTGCTATGTCGTTGAATTTTCTCCTGGGCTTCACCGGCGTACTGTCATTCGGCCATGCCGCCTACTTCGGCCTCGGCGCCTATGGCGCGGGCCTGTCGCTAAAGTTTCTTGCGGCCAGCAGCCCGCTTGCCTTGTTGATGGGGATGCTGCTGGGCGGGGTCGCCGGGGCGCTGCTCGGGACGCTGATCGTTCGGCGCCGCGGCGTCTATTTCGCGATGGTCACGATAGCCTTCGGCCAGGTCTTTTATTACATCGCGTTTCAATGGAGCTCGCTGACCGGCGGCGATGACGGCTTGCGCGGTTTTTCCCGCCAGCCGCTCGATTTCGGACTGTTCAAGATCGATATCCTCTCCAACGCCGATTATTTCTATTATTTCGTCCTGTTCTGCTTCGCCCTCATCGTCGCCATAATGAGTTTTATTCTCCGCTCGCCGTTCGGGCGTACGATGTTGGCCATCCGCGAAAACGAGCGGCGTGCGCGCTTCCTCGGAATTGCGATCGAGCGGCACATTTGGATCGTGTTCACGCTGTCTTGCTTTTTTATAGGCTTTGCCGGCGCGCTCTATGCGCTGTTGAATAATTTTGCCGACCCTAGAGGCTTGCATTACAGCCAGTCCGGCGATTTCGTCATGATGGCGGTCATGGGCGGCATGCGCAGCTTTTGGGGCCCGCTTCTTGGTGCCGCCGTGTTCGTGGTTCTGCAGGATTATCTGTCGAGCGTCACGGTGAACTGGATGTCGTTTGTCGGGTTGCTGTTCGTACTTGTGGTGCTGTTCTTCCCGCGCGGGCTGCTGGGCATGGTACGACGGAAGCTCGTGTCATGACGCTCCTGACCGTCGATAATGTCTCCCGGCATTTTGGCAGCCTGATTGCAGTCGACGACATATCGATGACGGTTGCACCCGGTGAACTGCGCGCCGTGATCGGCCCCAACGGCGCCGGCAAGACCACGTTCTTCAACATGATCAGCGGCTTCCTGATGCCGACCTCGGGCCGCATAATCTTCGACGGAGAGGACATCACGAAGCTTTGGCCCGCCCGCCGCGTCTGGCGTGGCATCGCCCGCACTTTCCAGATTACCGAGGTCTTTCCCGAGCTGACAATCCGCGAAAATCTGCGCATCGCGGTGGAGTCGGCGAGTGGCTTCCGTCTGCGCCTCTGGCAAACAAGCGAGGAGGACCGCAAGGTGAGGCAGCGCGTCGACGAGCTCCTGCAGATGAGCGGCCTGGGCCAAAAGGCACACCGTCTAGTAGGCGAGCTCGCGCATGGTGATCAACGCGCCAACGAGATCATGATGGCCTTGGCGCTGCGGCCACGCCTGTTACTGCTCGACGAGCCGACCGCGGGCATGGGCGACCAGGAAACCTACGACATTACGCGGCTGATCCGCAAACTGCACCGCGACCAGAAGCTGACGATCGTGCTGATCGAGCACGACATGCGGGTGGTCTTTCACTTGGCCGACCGCATCATGGTGCTGGCGGAAGGCAAAATGCTGGCGGAGGGCACTCCAAAGGAGATCGCCGCTAACGAGGCGGTACAAGCGGCCTACTTAGGGAAGGCGGCGGCATGAGCGGCGTGGCGCTGCAGGCGGAAGGCCTGCACACCTTTTACGGTAAGAGCCACATCCTGCACGGTGTCGGCCT
>Ga0207746_1000047_pt1 | contig 19127 bp, 15 predicted proteins | sample LuqExpMetageno75_FD_187832 | JGI IMG/M metagenome (GOLD analysis project Ga0207746, IMG submission 187832) | Tropical forest soil microbial communities from Luquillo Experimental Forest, Puerto Rico - Sample 75 (SPAdes) | ecosystem: Environmental > Terrestrial > Soil > Tropical forest ...
CGGGGGGCAAGACTATCTCACCGTCCTTTATAGAGAACGCGTTGCGTTCCAGTCCCTATATCGCCGAGGCCGTGGTGTTCGGTCATGGCCGCAAGTACCTCACCGCGATCATCGAGATCGACTTCGACACCGTCGCCGATTGGGCGCGTGCGCACGACGTCGCCTATACTGGTTTCACCAGCCTGACGGTCCACCCGCAGATCGAGGGGCTGATCAAGGCCGAAATCGACAAGACGAATGCCGGGTTGGCCCGAGTTGAGCAGATCAAGACATTCCGCATTTTGCCCAAGGCCCTCGATCCCGAGGAGGAGGGCGAGCCAGTGACGCCGACGCGCAAGGTGAAGCGCAAGCTCATGTACGAGCGGTTCAAGCCGCTGGTCGAAGGCATGTACGATGACAGTGAAGAACGCCTGATCGCCGCGGGCATCAAAGGCGCGCTGGCGTGACGCGAAGGACAACAGGCAAGAGCAACGATAGCCAAACGGGAGGTGAAACATGATCAAGAAGATCATACTGAGCGCAATAGGCGCTTGCGCTCTGGCACTGCCCGCTGCCGCACAAGACGCCTATGTGGTGGGGCTGACCGGTGCGCTTACGGGCCCGCCTTCGAGCACCTACGCGCCTGCGGTTGAAGCGCTGCGCATCTATATCGACCGGGTCAATGCCGGCGGCGGAGTAAACGGCAAGAAGATTCAGCTGGTGCTGGAGGACGACGGTGCCCAACCCTCCAAGGCGGCTGCCAACACCAAGAAGCTGATCACTCAGGACAAGGCGGTACTCGTGCTGAACGCCAGCCTATCGTCGACCTACGCGCCGATGATCGCGGAAACAAAGAACGCCGGCGTCCCCCTGCTGTTTGCCAGCGGCGTCTGTCCACAGAGCGTCTATCCGCCGGCCGATCCGCTGCAGTTCTGCACCACCGGCTATGCCTCGCATTTCGACAGCCAGGCCACCCTCGACTTTGTTAAGGCGACTGCGAAGGCGCCCGTGAAAATTGGCTTTTCGGCTATGGCAATCCCCCTGTCGCGCGGCGAAATGGATTATGCGCAGGATTTGTCAAAGACGATGGACATGACGCCGGTTGACGAGGAGGTGATCCCGCCACCGACCGCGGATTACACGCCCTTCGCCACCAAGCTCAAAGACGCGGGGCCAAACTGGGTCTACTCCTGGGCGCCATGGGTGACGCAGGTGCGTACCCTGGAGGCGCTGCGCAAGCTCGGCTGGCAAGACGAATTCATTGCCTGGGGACACATCGAAGCCGAAGGCGATCTAGCCCGGCTGAAGGACGATAAGTTCTTCGTGGTGAACGCCAACGCGTTGTTCCAGGATGCTTTGCCAATCCACAAGGAAATCGAAGAGGCGGCCAAGAAGGCCGGCTCCAAATATCCAGCGCAGACAATGGCGGAAGGATGGATCGGCGGTATGGCTATCGAGGCTGCGCTGAAGGGTGCTGGCTGGCCGGCCGATGCAATCAAGGTGCGCGCGGCCATGGAGAACCTGAAGATCGATACCAAGGGCTTGCGCGGCGGCTCGATCGAGTGGAACAAGGACAACCACTTCCGCACGCGGTTGTACTATCGCGTCTACCGCTGGTCGGGCGACAAGATCGTCCGAGTGCAGGACTGGAAGACCTACGACGTAAAATGAACCGTTAGCCGCAACCCGAGCCGCACGCCAGCGTCCGGCTCGGGCCTCAGCATCACGCCCTGCAACGAACAGACCGGCCGTGCAGCTCGTCGTCAATATCGTGGTGCTTGCCTCGATCTACGCACTAATTGCCTGCGGCTACGTGCTGATTTACCGGGTCAGTCGCGTCCTCAACCTCGCCCATGGCGAGCTGATGATGCTGGGAGCCTATCTGCTGCTGGCGACGGCATCATTGTTCTCCGGGCATCCGGCGATGGCGCTGGCTGCTGCCGCGTTGCTGAGTCTGCTCACGGGCGCACTGGTTTACGTCTTCCTGATGCGCAAAATGACGGGGGAGATGGTGCTGGCCGCCATCCTCACGACAGTCGCGCTCGGCATCCTCATTCGCGGCGTCGTGGTGCTAATCTGGTCGGCGCAGCAGCAATATCCGGCGGTGGCGCTTGGTGTCGCCAATCCTTCGCTGTCGCTGCTCGGTGGCGCGCGCATCTCAATTTGGTCGCTCGCGCTGGTGCTGACCAATCTCGTCGTCTATTGCGGCCTTTTCCTTTTCCTGAACTTCAGCCGCTGGGGCATGCGCATGCGCGCCGCCGGGCAGAACCCGTTGCTGGCGGCGCAGCGCGGAATCAACCTGCATGGTGTCTATGCCCTTGCCTGGAGCCTGTCGACGCTCACCGGGGCCCTTGCCGGCATCCTGATGGCGCTTGACTCTGGGCTGACCACCAGCATGCCGGTGATCGGGCTCAAGGCATTTCCCGCAGCGCTGGTCGGCGGGCTTGACAGCCTGGCCGGCGCGCTGCTGGGCGCGTTGATCGTGGCCAGCGCCGAGGTGCTGCTGATCTATTACGTCGACCCGCTGCTATCCGACGTCGTGCCGTTTCTGGTGCTGATCGCCATGCTGATTGTGCGGCCCTGGGGCCTGTTCGGCACCCGCGAGGAGCTTGACCGTGTTTAGGCCGGCGCCTCGCGCAAGCGGCTATTTCCACACCGACTACGCCCAGGACCTTGCACTCGTTCAGACGCGGGCCGAACGCGTGAGTGTCGTGGTCGTTATTTTTCTCCTCGCCGGCTTCCCCTTCCTTGCCTCGCCATTCGCGCTGGATCTCGCCTGCCAGGTCTTCCTGGCGTCAATCGGCGCGCTGTCGTTGATGCTGCTGACCGGCTATGCCGGACAGATTTCGCTCGGCCATGCCGGGCTGATCGCCGCTGGCGCCTTCACCACTGGAATCCTGGCGCGCGAGATCAATGCACCGTTCTGGATCACGCTGCCGGCTTCCGCGGTGAGCGGCATGCTTCTCGGCTTCGTGTTCGGCCTGCCCTCGTTGCGTTTGCGCGGGCTTTACCTTGCGGTGAGCACGCTGGCCCTGCATTTCGTCGTCATCTATCTCGGCGGCGAATACGAAACCAAGCGCGGCTTCTCCACCGGCATTATTGTCGAGCCGCCAAGGCTCGCTGGTTTCAAGCTGAGCGACGGCCGCGGCTGGTACTTCGTATTGCTGATCGCTGCGGCGCTGAGCCTGATCGTTTGCATCAATCTGCTTCGCAGCCGCTCCGGCCGCGCCTGGCGCGCTGTCCATGCGCGGGAACCGGTGGCGGAAGCGCTCGGCATCAATATCGCCGGCTACAAGCTACTCGCCTTCATCATCTCGTCGTGCATGACATCGGTAGCCGGCTGTCTTTTCGCCTACTATCGCGGTTTCGTTTCGATCGAGGCCTTCGATCTGTTCCTGTCCATTCAATACGTCGCAATGATCATTATCGGCGGCATGGGCTCGTTGCTCGGCGCTCTGCTCGGCGCCGCCTTCGTCACGCTGTTTCCTTATGCCATCGAGGACCTGCTCGGACTGCTGCCGGATGTGCAGAAGCTGGCTGGCGATATTTTCGCCGTGAATTATGCCGCCTTCGGCGTGGTGATGATCCTGTTCCTGGTGCTGGAGCCGCTCGGCCTGGTCGGTGTCTGGCGACGCCTGCAGAATTACTTCCTACTTTGGCCCTTCAAACACCGGCCGTTGGCGGGGTTGCGAAAATGAGCGAACTGCTGTTGCACGTCGAGAAGATGGAGGTCGTCTACAAGCGGGTCATCACCGCCGTACAAGGCGTCACCATCTCGCTGGCGCCGCGGCAGATCGTGGCGCTCCTGGGCACTAATGGCGCCGGCAAAACCACCGCATTGCGCGCCATTTCGGGTTTTCTCGGCCTCGACGACGCCCGCGTGACGGAGGGCGCGATCACCTTCGACGGCGTCCGCATCGAGAACCGGCTGCCGCATGAAAACGCGGCGCGGGGCATCGTGCTGGTGCCGGAACGGGAGAAGGTATTTCCCAACCTGACGGTCGCCGAGAATCTGACCGCGCCGGTGGCACGCAAGGAGACCACAGCCGAACGAACACTGCTCACAGAACGCGCTTATCACTTCTTCCCGTCGCTGGCCGAGCTGCGGCACCGCACCGCCGGTTTTCTGTCTGGCGGCGAGCGGCAGATGCTGGCGATTGCCGGAGCGCTCATGTGCCGGCCGCGCTTGTTGCTGGTCGACGAACTGTCGCTGGGTCTGGCTCCGGTCGTGGTGCGGGACCTCACCCGCCGGCTCACGGCCATCCGCGACGAACTCAGCATCGCCATCTTGCTGGTTGAGCAGAGTGCCGCCGCAGCGCTCGAAATCGCCGACTACGCCTATGTGATGGAGAACGGCCGCGTCGTGCTCGATGGCGATCGCGAACGGCTCAAGGGCCACCAGGACGTACAGGAGTTCTACCTCGGCCAGGTTGCCGGCGAGCGCCGCTCCTACCGCGAGATCAAGCAATATCGCCGATCACGGAGGTGGTATGGCTGAGCTCGCGGTCGAGCACCTGCGGCTGCGCATCGGAGGTCTCACCGTCCTCGATGATATTTCCTTTTCGGTCGAAGGCGGCGAGCTGTTTGCGCTCATCGGGCCGAACGGCGCCGGCAAGACCAGCGCGCTTAATTGCATCAGTGGTATCTATCGCGGCAGCGGTGTAATCCAATTACGCGGCGCCAACATCGGCGGACGGGCGCCGCACGAGATAGCGCGCCTCGGGCTCGCGCGAACGTTCCAGCACGGCGAGCTGTTTGCGCAGATGAGCGTGCTCGACAACTTGCTGGCCGGACGACATGCGCGCATCCATACCAATCCATTGGCGGAAATGCTGTTCCTGCCAAGTGTGAGGCGCTCCGAAATCGCCCACCGCCAGGCGGTCGAGCGCATCATCGACCTCGTCGAACTCGAGCGTTACCGGCATGCGTTGGTCGGCGCTCTGCCCTTCGGGCTGCAGAAGATCGTCGGCTTCGCGCGCGCCCTGGCGTTGGAGCCGACTGTCATGTTGCTCGACGAGCCGTCCGCCGGGCTGAACCGCGAAGAACGCGAGGACTTGGCCCGCTTCATCCTGCGCATCAAGAACGAGCTCGGCATGACGATGATCTGGATCGAGCACGATATGCAGCTGATCGCCGACCTCGCCGACCGGATCCACGTGCTCGATTACGGCAAGACGATCGCTGAGGGTACGCCCGATGTCGTCCTTGCCGACCCGAAGGTGTTGGAAGCCTATTTAGGCACCCCGCGCGATGCGGCAGGTACATGAGACGAGCCGGTTTTGCGAGGGCTGGTGGAGGGAGGGCGACTGAGGCGGTTTTGAGATCATGCTTCGCAATATCAAGGCCGATTGCACTTAACTGTTTAGACGATTGGCTTCTCCCAATCGTGGCGCCGTAAGAGCGCCCACTTTCATGGCACTCACGTGCCGGTGGAACTCCCCATCTGTTTAACTTTAACACGCCGAAGACTAGGGCTCCTTCTGCAGCCGGGTTTCTTTCAGGTATTCATGCGCCGGGTCGAGCGGACCTTCGGGGAAGTGCATGCTGAGGTCACGCATTCTATCAAAGGAATTGTCCCTGACGTCTTTCTTCGGAAGATAGAACTCAAGTCGATCCAACGCCTGGTGCGCTGCCTCTGCACTTGCTTTAGACAGAAAACCGCCCGAGCCTTTTTCGTGAAGTAGCAGCAGCCGTCGGAAGCCATTGATTGCGAGCCAGTGGATCGTGCGAAGTTCTTCTAGAGAGAGATTTTGACCTGCCTTTCGTTGACCGGCCTCAAAACCGCGCTGGTAGAGTTCTCTCACGACCTGCACAGTTACTGCGGCGCCAATCGCACTGCCCAAAATTAGCAATCCCAGCGCCAATCCAAGCGATATATCCATGCAATCACCCCAATAGTGCCCACGCAGCCGCAGCTATCAGCGCGGAAGTGTTAACAGAGAATGCTATGTTCCGGTGTCGGTTTTCGAGCCGTCTCGACGTAATTTTTGAGCAGGTACCCGTCGCCTGATCATAACGGATCTGTCTAAATGAGCGTGCAAGCTTGAAAAGGCCTAAGAACACGAGGAAGATCCCCAGTTTTGAGGATTTGAATGGTCGGGGCGCAGTAGGAACTTGGGCAGCCGATAAAGGAGAACCTGCGATGCTGCAGCAGCGAGCGGTAGGCAAGGTCCGAGAGCTCCCCGAGATTACGATCAAAACGGATACGCGCGACATCCTCTCACATGCGACCATGCAGGCCGAGGAGCTGGAGGACTACTTTCTGGTCGACATCGACGCTCACGTTACCGAGACGCAGTTCTGGCCGGAGATCATCAACCTGATCGACAACGACGTGATCCGCCAGATGGGTCAGGCGATGATGGCGAGGCCAGGCACCACCACGGCGCTACTCAACGCCCAGCCGGGCACCCTCTTCCAGAACGTCTACGGGCGCATCCCCCACCAGGTGGCCCTGGCCGAGGCAGTTGACGGCAGCGAATGCCACCACTTCACTGAGTTGGCGCGCCGCTCCATGGATGCGATGGGTCTCGACTACCAGGTAGTATTCCCGACGCCCATGCTGGTGCTCGGCATGCACCCCCAGGACGACATCGAGGCCGCCGTCGGCCGCGCCTACAACCGGTGGCTAATCGAGCGCATTCTGCCCCAGGACGAGCGCATCAAGGCGCTGCTCTACCTGCCCTTCAATACCCCAAAGGCTTGTCTCGACATCGTCAGGGATTTCGGTGAGGCCAAGGGCGTAATTGGCTTCGCGGTTACCGCTACGCGTAACAAGCCCGTCCACCACGACCAATACATGAAGCTCTATTCGTTGATCGAGGAGATGGGCAAGCCCCTGGGCTTCCATTCAGGCTTCCACTGGGGCGACCCATCGTTCCTGCAGCTTAACCGCTTCATCTCCATGCACGCCATTTCCTTCGTGCACTACAGCCTCATCCATTTGACAAACTGGGTGATCAACGGGCTTCCCGAGCGTTTCCCAAAGTTGAAGGTAGTCTGGATCGAAAGCGGGCTCGCCTGGGTGCCATTTATTATGCAGCGGCTGGATCATGAATTCATGATGCGCGTGTGCGAGGCACCCATGCTAAAGCGGCCGCCGAGCGAGTACATCCGCGAGATGTACTTTACGAGCCAGCCGCTGGAGAGGAGCAATATGAAGCTGCTCGAGGCCACCTTCCATGCCATGCATGCGGACACGCAATTGCTTTTCGCGTCCGACTGGCCGCATTGGGATTTCGACGCGCCGAGCGCTATCACCACGATCCCCTTCCTGAGCCAACAGGGCAAGCGCAACATCCTCGGTCTGAATGCGGCTCGCGTGTTCAACCTGGAAGTAAAGCGGATGCGGCCGCGGGCTCGAGACGTACGCGCTGCTCGATCGGGGGAGGCGTAAAATGCCGAAGAGAGCAAAGTTGACCCCTGCGGCGGCGAGCCCCGGTGCAGAATTCGGAAGCATTGCTGCAGCGTTCGTGGAGGTGGCTGACCGTGCGCGGTCGTGCGCCGCGGCTTCACGCATCGCCAGCGACCAACTCGAGCGCGTGCTCACGGCGGCGATCAAGCTATACGCGGCCAACGCCGAGTCCGAGGCGGTGCCGTCTCCGCCGGTGTCGGCCGACAAGATCACGCCGACCGAAGTCGTCGTTTTCGTCACCGAGATGATGCGAGCGGTCGATCTCAACCTATTCGACCTGTCGATGTGGTACCGCCGCGCGAGATAACATCCCGAGGTGTGCCCCATGAAGGATGTCGTAATTGGCAAGGCGCCCGCCTTCCCGGATCCGGGCCGCAAAGTGGTCGAGGTCGACGGCACGGAAGTTGGCGTGTTTTGCCGAAACGGCAAATTCACTGCCTTTGAAAACGTCTGTCCGCACATGGGAGGACCGGTGTGTCAGGGCAAGATCATCGCCCGCGTGCAGGAGCTGATCGCGGATGACAAGACTAGCCTGGGTCTGGCCTTCTCCAAGGATCAGGCCAACGTCGTCTGCCCCTGGCATGGCTACGAATTCGACATCGGCACTGGGCAGCACCAAGGCAATCCGCGCATGCGGCTACATCCGGTGAGGATCCAAGTTGTTGATGGTGACGTTGTCATCACCCTGCCCGAGGGCATGCGCAAACGGATTGTCCGCGCTCGCTCAGGCGCAGAGCATGAGTGAAATCCTTATACGCTGAACTTGAATCGTGCGGACTCCCCCGCACCGCGTCGTAGCGGTTAGCATTGATCGCGTTGAGATGGCGCACAACCACGATGCATAAGGCGAAGAACCGTCGCTTTAGCAAAGCTCGGTTAGCGTCTCTGGTAGTTTATGCAGCCGTTCGACCACGCCGTGTTCGCCGATCAAGTAGTTATCGCAGATGGTGTTGAAGATTCCTCTCGAGACGAAGGAGGGATGACAAGTGATGTTCATGTTGGCCTCGATAGCCAAAGGCTCGTCGTAGCGCACCAAGGGCCGTTCGACGAGATCATATCCCTGGCCGTGGCAATAAAGCCGCTGCTCTTCGGGCCTACCAAACTTGCGCAGGAACGCGTTGTGAGCGTCCCAGATGCTCTTGCACGAAGCCCCAGGTTTCAACTGCTCCAAGGTAAAGCGGCGTGCATCGAGTAGAAAGGCGAACTCGTCCTTCATGTCCTTGGTCGCCTTGCCCAGGACGCAGGTCCGACTGATCTCGGTGTAGAACCCGCCAGGGCCATTGCTTTCGATCAACAGGGTGAACATGTCGCCGGGCCGCAGAGTCCGGTTTTGCAAGTGCCGGTTGCCCCAATAGGTCGGCTTGCCCGGGGCGTGCGAGCAACAGAGGAAAAGTCCCTGCTCTCCACCATGGTCAAGCACGTAGTGTTCGGCAATTGCCGCAATCTCGATCTCTCGCTTGCCCGGTGCCACCGCCTTTATCGCGGCCTCCATGGCAGCATCTTGCATGGCTGCGGTACGCCGGATATGGCCGATCTCCTCATCACTCTTGATGACCTTGATCTGGTCGACCATCTCAGTTGCATCGACGAACGTGCAACTCGAAAGTTTGCCACTCCGAAGGCTCTCGACGAAGGAAACCGGAAGCGTCCCACGTCCAACCAACCCAATCGTCCCGCCGGCATAGGACGCCATAGCCTGCTCGGCGAGGTTTGCATCGTAAGTCAAGGTATAGTGGGCACTAACGAAATACGGAGCGCCAAGAATTCTCTTTGCCCCTCGCCGGTAGCCATCACCTTCAGGGGGTAGTTGCTGGTCATCTCCAAACCTTGATTGGATAATGACCGTCATACGATCATCACGCGGAAAAATAACTGTGCCCGGATATCCATGGGTGGCTGGAACGTCGGTAAAGTACTTCACATATCCGCCCATGAAGTCATTGTTATTCTGCATGACAAGGACGTCGATTCGACGCTCCTTCATCGCGGCACGGATGGCATTCCAGCGACGCTCTAATTCCGCGGTTGCAATGGGATAATGAACTCGTTCGGCCTGAATGCTCACTAGATGCTCCTCTAGGGTTCAATATGCGTAGGGGACGTGCCCCGACGGCGATTGAGGCGCGAGTGATAGCGGGCTCAAGACGCCGCAACCGCAATTTGCTCCGACAGTTTGCAAGCAGCTCATGCGTCGATTACTTTCGATTCCGTTCGCAAGATTCCTACCAACAGGAAAATCGGTCAAAGCATGGCACCCAGTCACTCTCTTGAGGATTTGTACGGGCGTCCCGGATTTCTTTTGAAGCGCTGCCACCAAGTGGCCGCCACGAAAATATCGATGAACAATCCAACGAACGCGCGACCATAACAAGGCGGTTCAAGGCCAAGCTCGTTTATTTCGTGCCATTGCACGCGCGAAAAATATATTCTTACTGCTCTGGTCAAATTGATTCGGTCGGCAAGTGACTGAACCGTACCTCGCGATGCTTAATCCTGAACAGCGCCGCGCCGTCGAACACGGGGGCGCAGATGTTGCCGCGGGCGCTCCTCCCCTCCTCATCATAGCGGGAGCGGGCTCCGGCAAGACCAATACGTTGGCCCATCGGGTTGCACATCTTGTTGCAAACGGCGCCGACCCTAGACGCATCATGCTGCTGACGTTCTCGCGCCGCGCTGCTACCGAGATGACTCGGCGTGTGGAACGTATCGTCGCGCAGGTTATGCGCGGCGGGTCCCGTTCCATCGGCGAGGCTCTCAACTGGTCCGGCACTTTTCACGCAACAGGTGCGAGACTATTGCGGGAATACGCCCACGAGATCGGTCTCAATAGCGCGTTTACGATACATGACCGTGCCGATTCCGCCGATTTGCTCAATCTCATTCGCCACGACCTCGGCTTCTCCAAGACCAAAAAGCGCTTTCCGCAAAAGGGGACTTGCCTTTCGATCTACTCGCGCGCCGTGAATTCTGAAGCCCCACTCGAAAGGGTGCTCGCCATCGCCTTCCCGTGGTGTGCGATGTGGGAAGCCGAACTAAAGAAGCTGTTTGCTGCCTACGTGGAAGCCAAGCAGACGCAGTCGGTGCTCGATTATGACGACCTTCTGCTTTATTGGGCGCAAATGATGAGCGTCCCGCATATCGCTGCGGATGTGTCATCACGCTTCGACCACGTCTTGGTTGACGAATACCAGGATACAAACAGACTCCAGGCATCAATCCTGCTTGGTCTGAAGCCAGACGGTAAGGGCGTAACTGTGGTCGGCGATGATGCGCAGTCGATTTACTCGTTCAGGGCAGCTACCGTCCGCAACATCCTGGATTTTCCGAAGCAGTTCTTGCCAAACGCCGAGGTTATAACGCTCGAGCGCAATTACCGTTCGACCCAGCCGATCCTTTCGGCCGCTAACGCCGTTATCGGCTTTGCCAAAGAACGATTCACCAAGAACCTTTGGTCAGAACGAACGTCATCCGAACTTCCGCAACTCGTGAACGTGCGCGACGAAGCCGATCAGGCCCTCTATGTTGCAGAAATGGTGCTTGAAAACCGAGAAGCTAGCATTCCGCTGAAGGCGCAGGCGGTTTTGTTCCGCACTTCGCATCACAGCGGCCCGCTTGAGGTCGAGCTCACCCGCCGCAACATCCCGTTCAGGAAATTTGGCGGCCTGAAATTCTTGGAATCCGCCCACATTAAGGACGTGCTGGCATTCTTGCGCTGGGCACAGAATCCATCTGACCGCCTCTCGGGATTCCGCACCATTCAACTTTTGCCAGGTGTTGGCCCAAAAACTGCTGCCCGCCTCCTCGACAGCATTACGAAGGACAATGCGATCCAAGCCATTACCGGATTCACCCCGCCCGCCGCGGCCACAGATCAATGGCCCGAATTCGCCGAAACAGTTCGTCTGTTGCACGGAAATTTGGCTGGCTGGCCGGATGGACTGGAACTGGTCTGCCGATGGTACATGCCACATCTCGAGCGCATATATGATGATGTTGTGATGCGCCAGGCAGACCTCGTGCAACTGGCGCAGATCGCCTCTACTTATTCAAGCCATGATCAGTTCTTGACTGAGCTCACGCTCGATCCCCCTGATGCAACCAGCGGCCAAGCTGGCGTGCCACTCTTGGATGAGGACTATCTGATCTTATCGACGATTCATTCGGCGAAAGGACAAGAGTGGAAGTCTGTCTTTGTGCTCAACTGCGTTGACGGCTGCATTCCATCGGATCTCGCCACCGGAACTACGGACGAAATCGAGGAGGAGCGCCGCCTGCTCTACGTTGCGATGACACGAGCCAAAGACCACCTTCACCTCATCGTGCCGCAACGCTTCTTTGCCCACCAGCAAAGAAGCGGCGGGTCCCAGCACATGTATGCGGCGCGGACCCGATTTATCGATGCATCAATGTTGCAGCATTTTTCCGGTGTGAGCTGGCCCGCGGCAGCGGCGACGAGTGGAGGCGCTCGGCAAACCAAAAAACCGCCCGTCGACATAGGCGCGCGCTTGCGCCAAATGTGGCGGTAGAACATCCAAATAAAAAGCAACGGTGTCCCGAAGTCGATCCATTGCCTACCCGCGCTGCACTCGTGGGATAGTTGTAAATCTTGCTCTACGTCGCGGGAGCTACTGAATTGGCGCGTCCAGAAGCTAGTGCTGCACGCGTAGCATCGCCGGCGACCGCGTCAGCGCATACCGCTTGCCTCTCGCTGCCACCAGCACGACCGGCGCTTGCGAGGCAAAGCGATCGGAGCTGGTGCCTAGCTCTGGGCCACCCCGAACAAGAAGTCCGCAACAGGCGGACTGCTGATCGGATAATCCGCATCATTTGGCCAAGGCAACGCTGTACCGACATTATAGATAGCCAACGCGGCGAGCTGCGATGGCACGCCATCGCCATATTCGATATGCCCGGTTCCCATGATGGCGACTGTCGGCCGATGCGCTCCTCCACGGCCGCGCGCAATGGCCTCAGCCATCGCGCGGTCCCAAAACAGCTGAGCGCGAACGAAGCGCTCAAAGCGCCCCATGTCCATGCCACTCGCAGAAGCCATCGGGTGCTGCCCAAACCATTCGAGCAGACGCGCACGATAGGTCGCGGACGCTGGTGCTGGCTCGCCCACCCCTTCGCGCGCCTCCGCCGCCAATTGGCCCTCCCCTGCCGCCACGCGCCGGTTCGTCTCCCGGTCGACGTTAAGGGCCATCATCGGCAGCTTGTTGATCCGTGCAAAGTTAAAGAGCGGCAGGTAAAGCTCGGCGTCGAAACCCCAGATTTTTTCCCAGTCGACCTCCCGCAAGAAATCGGCCTCGTTTAGATCGCCTCTACACCAACGGTCGAGAGTCCCCTGGACGCGTCGCGGGAACATCTCGAATCCGATGGCCATGTTGAGTCGGATGGCAAGCAGGTCGTTGAGCGTATTGAGCTGCCATCGATGGTGCTCCGCGTTGTCGTGTACCTCCCCTAATAAAACGACGTCTTTCCGCGCCAGTTGTGCAACTACGTCTTGCCCGACCTCACGACGTCTTACGTCGAACCAGGCGTTCAGCTCTACGCGATCGAGCGATGCATTAGTGTGCTGCAGCGGCATGACCCGCGCCCTCGGTGGCGTTCAACGCTCTGACAATGATCTCAGGTTCAGAGCCTAGGACTAGTCCAGACCGCGAAAAAGTGTTCCTTCCGGTAACTTTGCTCATCGGAGACGATTGACCAAGCCACCGAACCTTGTCTGCGTTCTTAGGTGAAGCTACAATTTCGTTGAGCTGCTAACGCTTATTATGAATATTCAACTTTTTGACGCCGCGGAAAAATAATGAGAACTAGGATTTGCGTTGCTCTTGTGGGGACTTTGCTTTGTTGCAACACTGCAATTGCACAAAATCAGCCTTTTGTAATCGGACCTGCCGCAAACCCTGCAGCCAAGCTTAGAGCGGCTGAACAAGCCGCCGCCGAAAAGCGGTTGAAGGAAAAGCAGAGGAAAGAGGAATGCAAAAAAAGAGCGGTCGCTGATAAGATTCCGCTGCGAGATAGAAAATCTTTCTTACTGGCTTGTGAAAAAAGTAAATCATAAAATGATTCCGCGCTGTTAAACCCATTAACTACCGCTGGATGTTGGTGGCAAAATACGCATTCTGGTAGACCGGCTGTGACCTCGCAGACAGTCGCCACTCATGGGAGGCCGCCACCAAGGGCGTGGTTCATAGCCGCTACAGCACAGTCGTTTAGCGCCAAGCAAGACCCACGAAAGACAATAGTATTGCTTCCGATAACTCTGCTTATCGGAACTAATCGCGGACAGTGCGGTTTCGGAAGCGAAACTACCGCAGTGCAAAACGAGTCTGCGATAAAACCGCGCAGCATACCGTCGTTATACAATCCTGGCTGCACAGCGGCTTAAAAACCTGCTTAACTTTATTGGCTTGGCCTGCCCCGGTGCATTGCCGGATTCTTGGCGGGGCCCGATTTTGACGTGAGGCAGCGACAAGAGCTCGCGCGCCGACCAACGCGGAAAATCCGCGGATCACAATGAATTTCCCTGGGGAGGGACGAATGACATCGATTGAATTCACGGTAAACGGCAAGGCAGCAGCGGTCGAGGCCGAGGCTGACACACCCTTGCTTTGGATCGTGCGCGAGCACCTGAAGCTCACGGGCACGAAATTCGGTTGCGGCTCCGGCAAATGCGGCGCCTGCACCGTCCATATCGATGACAAAGCGATACGCTCCTGCCGGGTCGCTCTCTGGAAAGTGGCGGGCAAGAAGGTCACCACTATCGAGGGCCTCAACGGCAAGCATCCGTTGCAGAAGGCCTGGATTGCCGAGCAGGTGCCGCAATGCGGCTACTGCCAGTCTGGCCAGATCATGCAGGCGGCGACACTGCTCGCCACCAACAAGAAGCCGACGCGCGAGCAGATCGTCGCTCACATGGACGGCAACATCTGTCGATGCGGCACCTATCCGCGCATTGTGCGCGCCATTCAACGCGCCGCCCGGGAGGCTTGAGCCATGACCATGCATATCAAGAACGGATCGCTCGACACCAGTATCAGCCGGCGCGGCTTTGTATCCGGCGCGGCGGGATTGACCTTCGCCTTCACGCTCGGCGGCCTCGGCCGCGGTGCGATGGCACTTGGCGCGACGCAACAGACGAAGTTCAACGCCTTTGTCAGCATCGCTGTCGACAACACGATCACGATCGTCTGCCCGGCCGCTGAAATGGGCCAAGGCGTGTTAACTTCCTTGCCATTGATTCTAGCGGAAGAGCTTGACGCTGATTGGTCGAAGGTGACGACCGAGTTCGCGCCGGCCGATCCGAAACTCTACGGCAACCCGCATCGCGTGCTTCACGGCGCCCAGGTCACTGCGGCGAGCGTATCGGTGCCTGGCTATTTCATGCCGTTGCGCATGGCCGGCGCGCAGGCGCGCAAGGTCTTGCTCGATGCGGTGGCGGAAAAATGGAAAGTACCGGTAGCCGAACTGACCACCAGCAACAGCACGGTCATCCACAGGAAATCGAAGCGCCGCATAAGCTACGGCGACGTCGTGACCTTCGCGACGATTCCAGCCGAGCCCCCTAAAGTCAGCGAGGCGGACCTGAAGAAGCCGTCGCAGTTCAAGCTGATCGGCCGCAAGGACATCGGCCGCGTCGACGTGCCTTTGAAGGCAACCGGCACTGCGACATACGGCATCGACGTGCAGGTGCCGGGCATGGTCTACGCCTCCGTACTGCAGTCGCCGATGGAAGGCGCCAAGCCGAAGGACGTCAACATTCCTGACGTCATGAAGATTGCGGGGATTACCAAGGTCATCCCGCTGCCGTTTGGTGTTGCCGTGATTGGCGACAGTGTCGAGGCGACACACGCGGGGATGAAAGCGCTCAAGGTAACTTGGGACGAAAGCGGCGCCGAGGCCGCCGGATTCGACTCGGAGAAGGCGAAGGCGGACTACGTCGCCAAGGGTCAGGATCCCAACGCTCAAACGATTGTCGAATATAAGGCGGGCGATGCCGCGGCGGGCATAAGCAGCGCTGCCAAGTCGGTGGAAGCGGCTTACTGGTCGGAGTACGCGTACCACGCCCAGATGGAGCCGATGAACGCGGTGGCGCAGGTCTCGGAGGATGGCACATCCGCCGACGTCTGGACCGGCACACAAGCCGGTGCGGTTGCGAGCACCATCATTTCCGGCATCCTCAAGACAACACCGGACAAAATCCGCGTTCACCAGCAGTTCCTGGGTGGCGCCTACGGGCGACGCACCTGGCCCGACGCGGCGATCCAAGCCACCATCTTGTCCAACATCACCAAGAAGCCCGTGAAATTGATCCTCACGCGCGAGGAAGACCTGGCTGCGGCACGGCCGCGGCCGATGACCCATCACGCGCTCAAGGCCGGCCTCGATGCGAAAGGCAACCTGGTCGCCTGGCACCACCGCCTGGTGTCGGAGAACGTTGATGCGGTCGCCGTTCCGCCGCGGTTCAAAGCGAGCGGCGGCAAGGACTACATCGGTGCGCGCGGCCTCGATCAGGCCTTCTATGGCATCCCGAACGTTCTGGCCGAGTACACCCGCGAAATCCGCGGCATGCGCGTACACAACTGGCGCGCCATCGGCTCCGGCTACAATAAGTTCGCCGCCGAGGCCTTTCTTGACGAGGTGGCGGCGGCCGCCGGCAAGGACCCGCTCACGTTTAGGCTCGGACTGACCAAGGACAAGCCGCGCGCCAACGCGGTGATCAAGGCGGTGGCCGAGATGTCCGACTTCACGCGAAAGCGCTCCGACCACGGCATGGGGATCGCGTTCTCCGACTATCATGACACCCTGTCGGCGGGCGTGGCGGAAGTCTCGGTCGATACCACGACTGGGAAGATCAAGGTCCACAACTACTGGCTTGTGGTCGATCCTGGCATGGTGATCCAGCCGGATAACGTCCATGCGCAAATGGAAAGCTCGGTGATCTACGGTTTGAGCGCCGCGTTGATCGAGCAATTCGCAGTCAAGGACGGCATCGTACAGGCGTCGAATTTCGACAACTATCCGGTGATCCGCATGAGCGATGTTCCGGAAATCCATACCAAGATCATCGCTTCCGACAATCCGCCCACCGGCATGGGCGAGATCGGCGTGATCACGGTAGCGCCGGCGATCGCCAATGCCACGTTCCAGCTCACTGGCAAGAGGCTCCGTCACATACCGATGACGGCGGAACGCGTGCAAGCTGCGCTGAAGGCGTAGGGCGCCGTTTTAAAAAACTGCCTTGTTGTGATTGGGCCGCGCCGGGTTTCCTCGGATGGCAAGTATTGTTCCGATAATATCCTTATCGGAGGCAATGTTATCGCAGCTAAGCCAACCTCCCCTTTGTAGCTTCTCTCTCTGAGCGCGCAGAAGGGCGTAAAAATCGCCATCGAAGGTAAGCCCAGAGCAGACATCGCTCGGCGCCTGACGGATGTCCGCACTAGGTCCACAATCCGACATGGCGGGCAGATCAGATACGCTCGCTGCCCTTGCCGCGATCGATTATGCGTTAGTTATTTTTTCAAGCTGCTAACCAGCGTCTGCGCGGCTTCAACTGGGCTTGCATCGCCCGCGGCAACCTTCTCCACCCATTCGCCGACCGTGGCCGGCCACTGTGTCGCTCCAGGCGCCCTTAGAAAAGGTGTGAGCAGGCGGGCGCTCAACGCCCGGATGATCTGCGCATAGGCCCGTTCCCGCCTTCGCTCCGCGCGGCGGCTAGTTTGCTCGCTCCATTTGACGAATACGTCGATCTCTCTTGCGAGTTGGTCTACCTGGCGATTTTCCGTCGCGGAGATTTGCATCACCGGCGGCACCCATACCGAAGCATCGACAGAAATGTCGCCGTGACGACGTCGCAAGGCCGCTATGCCCGGTGCCAGGCTAGAGGGCCGTGCCGCAGCGGCTGCGTGCGGTTCAACGACATTGATACCGGGTTTGCCCATATACGCGGCCGCCAGCGCATTCTCGATCATATTCGCCGCGCTATCGGCGCCGGGCATATCCGCTTTGTTGACGACGAAGATATCGCCGATTTCCATCAACCCGGCCTTCGACGCCTGCACGCTGTCGCCAAGGCCAGGCACCGTCAGCACCACCGTACAATCCGCTGTGTTGTGAATCTCCACATCCGACTGCCCTGCGCCGACCGTCTCGACAATCACTCGCCGAAAATCAAACAAGCTCAATACCGCGACGAGATCCGTCGCCGTCTCGGTCAGGCCACCAACATGGCCACGCGACGCCAGACTGCGGAAGTAGGTAGTCGCATAGCCAGAACTTCGCGCGCGGCGGATACGATCGCCGAGCACGGCACCGCCGGAATAAGGGCTGGAGGGATCGATCGCCAAGATGCCCACGCGCTCGCCGGCTTCCGCCCAATGCGCCGTCAGAGCGTCCATCAGCGTAGATTTGCCGGCGCCCGGCGGACCGGTGATGCCGATCACATCGGCCCAACGTCCCAGTCGGTAGGCCTGAGCCAGAATTGCCTCGTAGCCTTCCGTCTGATTTTCGACCGTACTGATGGTGCGGGCAATGCGCCGTAACTCTGTCGGCTGCATGACTCAGTTCCGCACTTCGACCAGAACGCTGTCGCCTTGCCCGAAGCCGCCGCAGATTGCCGCCGCGCCCATGCCACCGCCGCGGCGGCGCAAGCCATTGATCAATGTCATTACGATGCGCGCACCGCTCGCGCCGAGCGGATGGCCGATGGCGACCGCACCGCCATGCACGTTAACACGCGCGCGTAATTTTTCCGCGGCCGCATGATCCTTGCCTGCCAATCGCAAGCTGCTGACCAATACCGTCGCGGCGAAGGCCTCATTAATTTCGATCAAATCGAGGCGATCCGGTGTCAACTTGTGCCGTTGTAGGAGACGTTCAATCGCAATCGCGGGGGTATAGGAGCCGGACGTCGGTCCTTCGCTCACCTGCGCATAGCCACGGATGTGGGCGAGAACGGGAAGGGATAACTCGCGTGCTTTCTTTTCCGAGAGCAACATGAGCGCCGCCGCACCATCATTGAGTCCCGGCGCGTTGCCCGGGGTAATAGTCTTGCTGCCGTGCACTGTTTTCAAAGCGGCGAGCTTCTCGACCGAAGTGTCGCGCCGCGGGGACTCGTCCTTGTCGACGACCTGATCGCCGCCTTGGCCATTGGGAACACGGATCGGCACGCGCTCGAAGTCGAAATAGCTTTCCGCATCGGCCGCGAAATAACGGCGGTGGCTTTCGATCGCCCAGGCATCTTGCGCCGTGCGGTCGATACCATGCTTAAGCGCCTCGTCGGCAGTGTAGGTCGAGATTGACCCGCCGATGAATTCGGGGGCGCGCAACAGCAACGGATCCTCAACTATCAACTCCCCTAAGACCCGATCACGCTTACGCGGCATCAGCAGTGGCGTGCGCGACAGACTCTCGAAGCCACCGCAAATCAGCACATCTGATGTGCCCGCCTTTATGTCCTTGAAGCCGAGACCCACCGCTGTCATGCCGGAACAGCACGCACGATCGACAGCCAGCGACGGCGTCTCATTCGCAAGCTTCGACCGCAGCACAGCTTCTCGCGCCGGCGTCAGCACCGCGCTGCCGATCATGCCGACGCCCATGTAGACCGCTTCCACCGCACCCGCGGGAAGTCTCCCCCGGGCACACAGTTCATCGATGATGGCGGCGCCGAGCTCCGGCCCGGAGCGCTCGCGCAACGCGCCATTGAAGCGACCGAACGGCGTGCGCG
>Ga0207746_1000088_pt1 | contig 13415 bp, 13 predicted proteins | sample LuqExpMetageno75_FD_187832 | JGI IMG/M metagenome (GOLD analysis project Ga0207746, IMG submission 187832) | Tropical forest soil microbial communities from Luquillo Experimental Forest, Puerto Rico - Sample 75 (SPAdes) | ecosystem: Environmental > Terrestrial > Soil > Tropical forest ...
TATCGTGGTTCATCACCGTCTGTGAGCCGATGGTACCTCCGGAGCTGTTGCCAAAATGCACGATGATGTTGTCAACGCCGGCTTTCGCCAGGGCCAGCGCCTCTGGCGCCGAAGTGCAAAACGCCTTGGTGAACAGCCCCATGCGCGAAGCCTGCCCAAGCACTGCAACCTCGCGTGCGAAGCCCATCCCAGTTTCCTCGAGGTCACTGCGGAACTTGCCATCGATCAGCGCCACCGTAGGGCAGTTCATCACACCATCGTACCCAGCCTCCGCCAACCGAACGAGGAAGCGCTCCATATCACGCGTCGGATCCACGCAAAGCAGGCCGGCGATCAAAGGCGTGTCGGTAACAATGTTGATGAGCGAACGCTCACCAAGTTCCAGCGTCAGTGTGTTCGCATCACAGATCGGCAGATAGCCCGCCATCGAGCTCAGCCCTTGCATGCGAAAATATGCAAGACAATGCGTCGTGATAAGATCAGCGCCCCCGCGTGCCGCCATCTTCGCGGTTATGCCGGAGCCGCACAACGCGTCGTATATTATACGTCCCGCCTCTCGCTCCGCCCGTAGACGCGAAATCGTGGTCGCTCTATCAAATCTACTCGCCACGCCTATCCCCTGACGTGTTCTATTTTAACGCACTGCCTTATTGTTATCATCCTACGCTCAAGTTAGCCACGCTGTTTGCCCAGCTGTGAACCGGTATCCCTTTCGCAACTAATTCAGATTTGCAATGTCTGTGTGTGGGTCCAAACCGATCAAAATCGTGTTAGATTGTCCTCGTCGCTCTAACGAACAGCGATAAGGAATCTATGCGCGTCTTTATTGAGAACGAGGCCGGTTCACGCCGCAAGAACATCTACGATGAGCGGAGCTTGACTTATTTGCGAACGGTTGAAGTCTCACGCCCATATCCATTTCCATATGGTTTCGTGGTCGGTACCCGAAGCGAGGACGGCGGCTGCATCGACTGCTTCGTGCTGACTTCATCGGCGATATTGTCGGGTAGCACGGTTGAGTGCGATCCTATTGGGTTGCTTGAGTTGATCGACACCGGAGAGACGGACCACAAGGTACTCGCCGTACGACAAGGTGAGCCTTTTGTCCTTGATGACACGGTATTGACGACCCTCAAGCAATTTATCAGCGGCGTTTTTGCACACGTACCCGACAAGCGTATGCAGATAGGCCGTCTGCTATCTCAGCAAGAAGCAGACGCATACGTTCGTGGCAGCTGCCAAAATGACGCTACAAACCCGCCTCTCGATCGATAATCTGTTTTGGCCCTAATACCCTACCGTTTTCCGGTTATTAATTCCCGAACACTAAATCTTGTGAATTGCCTCGATCGCTAAAGGCGCTGGCAATCAGTTCTTGCTACGAATCCAATCGCGCTTCCGATTCCTTGAAGAAGCAAAAATCGACAATCCGCATCGGAGCGGTTGCTGATCCGATGGGGTGTGCGCGCGCTGATTCGATAGCTTGCGCCCGCTCGTATCATTTTATCGCGCTTAAGCTTGCGTGTCATAATAGTCAACGCGCCCTCAAGAACAAAATAGTAGTCAGCGCACTCCCTGTGCTGATGCCAGGGGATTACATCGCGCGGCGCGAGTGTGAAGAGCCGCGCCTGCATGTCGCGGCCTACCATCACGGGCTCTACGCGTTTGACCTGATAATTCGATTGTTTGGCTGCCACTCGAAGTTTCGCGTTCATGGCGCTTCAATTCCGACCGTTGGTACCCGACCCTTCGCGCAGCGCAGCTAGGCCAGGGCAGCCTAGCACTTCATAGGCTAGGATAACATCAGAGCTAACACACCATGTGAGACTACCCAAACAGTGTCAGAGCCTGAGTTCCGAAGTCGGGTTCTGTTAACTGCTGCCGTGTGCTTAATGCGCCAGCAGCACCGGCAGGGTCGCGTTCGCCATCACATGTTGGGTTGCTCCCCCGAAAATCATTTGCCTCAACCGACTCTGCGTGAAAGCACCCTTGATCAATAGATCGCAACTCAATCCTTGAGCGGCAGCCAGAATTGCCTCACCCGTATTCTTGCCGTTAAGCGTGACAGTCCGCGGCTCCGCCGGAATTCCATTACGTCGAAGGTATCTGATCATTTGCTCCGCGGACGGCCCCGGTACTCCCGTTCCTCCAGTGACCGTCAGAACTGTAACGCGTTCGGCCTTCTCGAGCAGTGGCATTGCAAGAGCCACGGCGCAGGCCTGCTCAGTGCTACCGTTCCAAGGTATCAATACGTTCGTACCAATGCGTTCAGGCGGTGATGGCGGGGACAGGAGCATCGGCCGGCCACTCTCGAACAGACCGGATTCAAGCGCTCTAAGATATAAGCCAGTCGATTGGGCGTCGGGCCGATTCATCACGATCAAATCAAACACGCGGCCGTGGCTGCCAACTACGGATTCGCCTTCCAAAGGCTCGTCTAGCCAGCCGAACGATAGGGACCGAGTATTCTCGGTTGAGCGCGGCACATCATGTTTCTGCATAAAGCTTTCAAACGTCTGTCGTGTCCGCTGCGCCTCAGCCGCAAGCTCCTGTATATAGCTTTCCGGTGGAAAAACGACCGCCATGTCGCCTAAAACAAAATCCGCGGTCGCCCAACGCAGCGCCAACCCTTCGATGTAGCTATCGTACTTTCGAGCCAATAGCAGTGCGGTTTCCAGCGCCGACGGGTTGCTGTCATGCCTTTCCATCGGCACCAGGATTGTTTTCATGCTCATGGTCACCCCCAGCCAGCTTTGGTCAGAACCTCACGGCATTTTAGTGGAAAAGTCCTAGTTAAATGCCCTCATGTGGTCTATCTGCCTTCTTATTCCGCTCGGATATTGACGGCCTTTATCACAGGCCCCCACTTGTCAGCCTCGGCATGCATATACGCATCGAACTCTTGCGGTGAGCTGCCGACAGGTGTCGAGCCTGTCTTCTTCAAATAGGCAAGAACAGCAGGATCGCGTAGCGCGGCCGCCAAGTCTTGATGGATTTTGGTAGTGAGTTCTGCGGGCATCCCGGCTGGGCCAAGTACACCCCACCAAACAGCTGTCTCGTAACCTGGTACACCAGATTCCGCCACGGTAGGTACGTCTGGCAACACGTTGGAGCGTTGTGCCGTCGTGACCGCGATTGCGCGCACAGTGCCGCCTTCGATTTGTCCGATCACCTCAGCCATTGGATTGATGCTCAGCGGGATCTCACCCGCTATGACGGCGGTCAGAGCCGGCGCGCCACCCTTGTACGGGATCGCTGTGATCTTAACTTGGGCCATGTACTTCAGGAGCTCGCCTGCTAGGTGGGCAGAGGTGCCATTCCCCGACATGCCATATGAGAGCGAGTCTGGTTTTCCTCGCGCCACCGTTAGATTTTCCTGGAGGTTTTTGGCTGGATTTTTGCTGGATACCACGATCACGAGGGGTGAGTAGGCTAATTCGCTGATAGCGGTGAAGCTCTTGAACGTATCATATGGAAGCTTCGGGTAGATGAATTGGTTGAGTGGATGACCGCTCGCCACCACAATTAGCGTGTAGCCGTCTGGGGCCGCTTGGGTTAGAGCCTGCGACGCAATAATGCCGCCGGCGCCCGCGCGGTTTTCGATCACTGGGAGACGGCCCCAGATCTTGGACAGCGCCTGTCCAATTGTACGCGCTAACACGTCGACCGCTCCGCCCGCCGCATACGGCACTAGGATATGCACTGGCTTACTCGGGAACGTCTCGGCAGTCGCGCAGGTTATTGCGAGCGTGAAGGCGGCAAAGGTCAGCAGCGCGCGAGCGCAGTACCTTTTGATTTTGTAAAATGTCAAAAGTCTGTTGCGACAGACCAAGCTTCCGCAGGAAACCCGATTCCTATCCACTATCACCCTCATTTTTGAGAACCGTGAGATGAACCAGTAATTTTATATGGCCGTCGAATGGGTATGCGGCAGCGTGCAGGGCTTGCTTGTCGATCGGCGCCGTGACGATTCCCGCTATGTCGCTCGCGGCGGGATCGCTCATCGTGATGCCGATCCTTGGTGATGTCATCGGGTCTCGTCTGGGTCAGTTCGGCTGCAGGTTGGCCGCGCTCGCGACCTTGAGCCATTGCGCCGTTTCCGCGGCGATAAAGGCCGAGAATTGCTCCGGTGAATCGCTCGATGGTTCGGCCCCGAGCGTCTTGAGATGCTCCCGCACATCCGGCATGGCCACGGCTTTGCGAATCTCCGCGTTGAGCTCGTCGACGATCGGCTTCGGTGTCCCAGGAGGAGCGACGACGCCAACCCAAATGCTCACAGCGAATTCGGGCAGCCCGCCCGACTCGGCGACGGTCGGCACTTCCGGCAATAGTGTCGATCGCTTTGCGCTGGACACCGCAACGGCGCGAAGCTTACCCGACTTTATATAGGGCAGGGCCACGGGCAGCGTCGGGAACATCATCGGCACCTGATTAGCGAGGACAGCCGTAATGGCTGGCGCGTCGCCCTTATAGGGCACATGAACAAGATCGATACCGGCCATCACCTTGAGAAGCTCGACCGAGAGGTGATTGGACGTGCCGATACCCGCCGACGCGTAATTGATCGTGCCGGGCTTTTCCTTGGCGAGCGCGATCAGATCCTTGACGCTGTGCACGGGAAAGGCCGGATTCACCACCATGATATTCGGCGCCGCGGCGACAAGCGCAACCGGAGCGAAATTCTTGGTCGGGTCATAAGGCAGGTTCTTGTAGAGACTGGGTGCCATTGCAAGATTACTTACCGAACCGAGCAGCAACGTATAGCCATCGGGTTTCGCCTTCGACACCCAATCCGCACCGATCGTACCGCCAGCGCCGGCACGATTTTCTACGACCACCGCCTGGCCAAGACTATCGGACATCTTTTGTCCGATTATACGTGCTACGATGTCATTGATACCGCCGGGCGGAAAGCCGACGACCAAGTGGATCGGCCTGTCTGGATAAGACTGGGCTTCAGCAATGATTGACGCGGCAGTGAGGCATGTGGCCACCAATGCGAGCCTGGCGATCTGCAAAATTTTGCACACTCTCCGTCTTCCCCTATTTGACCGTCGAGTTGTCGATCGTGACCTACACTGAAATACCGTGCGTCTGAGATAATGTGCAAATTAGCTCAGAGCGGTCGGTCGCTTTTCGATTCTATTATGAGCTTCGCCCCCTAAGATGCTGACTGGCACCCCGTCTCGCTCGAGGCAGGCCCGTACCGTTTCCACCGGCAGTCGATTCCAGCCGTGCCCCGCGACCAAAGCCGCGAATGTACCGGCAGCCTGCCCTTGCAAGCCCGTGGGCGCCATATTGCGCGCGAATTTGTCGACGTCATGCGTCATCGACGCGCAGCGCCCGGCAACGACGAGGTTTTGGAACTTTTCGGTGATCATGCAACTGAGCGGAAACTCAAACCGCATCAGCTTCAGCGAAAGCTTACGCGCCCATTCATCGCTTGCAGAGCCTTCGTGACCGTAGTCAGGCCCATGAATTTCCGCGTTACCGTAGTCAACCGAGGTCATTACGGCGACTGAATCGTCGAATCGCCTTCCGTTAGCGAGATCGTCATAGGTTAGGGTATAGCGCCCTCTGATGCGACGAGTTTCGCGAACGCCAAGATAAGCCGATGTATCAATCAAAAAGCTGTGTTCAAACCCCGGCAACAGAGTGCGGCAGGTGCGCACGATATCGCGGAGCTGCCGGCGTCCCTCGATCTCGGCCCGCGTAATGTCGGCGGCCTTGGTGCCGTCTACGCCGTAGACGCGCGTGCTGTTGCAGATCAGGATACCGCGGTCGATATGTTCCTTAGCAATTACACCGCTAAAGCGCAGGTAGTGAATCGGTAGGGAGGCATTCAGTATTCCTATTTGCTTGGCCTTTTCGACGATTGAGAAAAAACCGTCGACGCGAACCACCCCACGCTCCAAATCCACCACGCGCCGGCCGTCGTCCCGAGAAAAATCGTCGGGATGGCTGTCAATATATTCCTTAAAGCGCCTAAGGTTGACGTTACCAAAGCGGCCCATGACCGTCGTCGGTCGCATCGCGCCGTCGTCCTCGCGTCCTTTTATGAATGGGACGCCCGCTCGCGCCGCGACATCGCCGTCTCCCGTGGTGTCGATGACGACTTTGGCCATGATGGCCTGACGGCCAGATTTATTGTCGATGATAACACCTTCCATCTTGCCATTGCTGACCAACGGTTCTGAAACCCAGGTGTACAACAAAAGTTCGGCGCCCGATTCCAGCACGATCTCGAGTGCTGTCAGCTTGTAGATCTCGATATCCCACGGCACGACGTCACCAAGGCCAGCGCCTTGCTCGCGCGCGAGGCGCGAAAAAAACTCACGTGGAAAGCCGACAAGCTCATTCGCCGGAATCACGATCAATCCCATTGCTGAGCCGGTTGCAGTGCCGCCCAGAAACCCGGCCCGCTCGATTAATAGGGTCTTTGCACCGTTGCGTGCGGCTGCGACCGCAGCTGCAATTCCTGCGACGCCACCGCCGCAGACCAGAACATCAACACGGGTCGCAATGGGGATTGTTTGCTCACCCAGCCGGACGTGATCAATCGCAATATCGAACAACAGAGGCCTCAACAAAAACGAGGGCTGGTTACGGTGTTCTCAGGGAGCGATACCGGGCCGAAAGAAAGGTACCCATCCGCCTACAACGACGAACTGAAGGCCTTCAAGAAGCTTACAGGTTATTCCACTTTGATGCCCGCAAATTTCACTACCTTACTCCACTTCTCAATTTCGTCGCCGATGAACGCCTTAAATTGGGTGGGTGTCATTATCATCGGCTCACCGCCCAAGCTGGCGAGCCGCACCTTCATATTGGGACTGGAGAGCACTGCATTGATCTCTATGTTAAGCCTATCGACGATCTGCGGCGGCGTATCCTTGGGCGCGCCAATAGCGTGCCATAGGTACGCATCAAAACCCGGCACAAATTCTCCCACTGATGGTACGTCAGGAAGCGCCCCCGAGCGCGCTGCCGTAGTTACCGCGAGGGCACGCAGCTGACCCGATTTGATATAAGGGATCAGCGTGGCTATCGCGCTAAACGCCGCCTGTACCTGTCCGCTGAGCAAATCGGGTACATAGCTGCCGCGATAGGGGATATGAACTAGGTCAACGCCTGCCATCGCCTTGAATAGTTCGCCGACGACGTGGGGAGAGCTTCCGCTGCCGTCGGAGGCGAAATTGACTTTCCTGGGGTTGGCCTTGGCATAGGCGATGAACTCGGGAAGCGTCTTTGCCGGAAATGCCGGAGTCACCGCTAGGACCTGCGGCGACCGGAAGGTACCTGCAACCGGCGCAATATCGCGGATGAGGTCGAAACTAAGTTTTTCGTAGACGGTCGAGTTGATCGTATTAGCTACAGTTACTGCGAGGAGCGTGTAGCCATCAGGGGTCGCTCGAACGACCGCCTCGGCAGCAATGTTGCTGCCCGCCCCCGGCCGGTTATCAACGATGACTTGCTGCCCGAGGCGTTCCGACAACGATTGAGCAACCAGGCGGGTGGTAACATCGGGCGCGATGCCAGCAGGAAATCCAACGACGATGCGCACTGGCCGCGAGGGATAGGTTTGCGCTCCGGCGATGCTCTGCGCGATCGAGAGCGCCGCAGTACTCGCTGCCAAATGCAGAAATTTTCTGCGGGGAAATTTGATCATTTGCCCGCCCTAGGGATTTGGCAAGCCTAGTGCATCGTGCACGAACCGGTTACTCAGCTCTTCACCCTCAAGTCAGGGCGGATGTCGTGGAGCGGTCATTATAATAGTCATTATAATAATTTGTGTCGTCTATTCGGCCGCCACGGCTGTCTTTTCGAGCAGGCCTGCCCAGACCAGGTCGCGCTTAAGCTCGTCCTTCTGCGCCTGGGTCAGGGGCGGGATCGGCGCGCGCGGATTGCCGCCGGTGAGCCCCATCATCTCGCTCCACGCCTTGACCGCGGCCTTTGGCAGAAAGCCGAGCGACCAAGGCGCATTGATCCACTTTTGCTCGACCACGCGGGCGCGCGCGAGCGTTGTCCAAATGCGGCGGGCCTCCTCCCAGCGACCGGCCGCGGCTGCCTGGTAGTAGTCGCGGATCGGCGTATTGCTGGGAGACTGGAAGAGATAGGGCGCGGGGCTCGAATTGTGCACCTGGTCGCCATAGAAGAGCATGTTGTCAAGTAGATTGGCTTCGAGCGGATCGCACAGCACGATCTTGCCCTTCACCAACCTGCGGGTTTCCAGGATGTGCGCCTGCGGCTGCGCATTTTTAACACAGACGATGTTCTCGATCTCAGCGAGGTCGGCGACCTGCTGCGGAGTCAGCGAATAGCCGGAGATCGGCGTGTTGAAAAGGCCGACGCCAAGATCTGTCTCAGCGCAGACCGCTTTGAAGAAGTTAAACGTGACATCGGGGTGGCGAGAATTCATGGGCGGGTTGGCCATAATGACAAAGGAGGCCCCGTACTTTTGCGCATGCTGGGTCAGCGCCACGGTCTCGCGGATGCTGGCCGCGACTGTATGTGGCATTACCGGGATCTTGCCTGCCACCTCGTCGAGGACGATCGCGTGGCCGCGGAAGCGCTCCTCCATTGTCAGCGACCAAACCTCGCCGACCAAGCCGCCAATGAACATGCCGTCGACCTTAATGCCGTCAACGTAATGCCGAACGTCTCTGCGCAGCCCAGCTTCATCGAGCTCGCCGTCGTCCGTGAAGGGGAACGGGATCGCGGTCCAGACCCCTTTCATCACGTCGTGCGCGTGCGTCTTAGCTTCGCGGCGGCTGTATTTCATTATCCGACTCCTTCTGCCTGTTTGGATACTGACCAGTCGAGCGAGATACTGACGGTGAAGATCGAGTAGATCGTCCAGTAGCGGACGTTAAGCGCGTTGTATGTGGACAGCAGGGCGCCGGAAGTCCGGGTCATCATGTTTCGCCCCCAGTTTCGGATTTCACCCCCGGTTGCTGACCCCTCCGTTTAGTTTTCGGCCGTCATTGTTCTCGATCACATCTGGCCAGAAAGCCTCATTGGCCTTCCTTGACCGAAGTCAACAGGCGGGACCGATTTTACGGCGGGTCTAAAACGCGAGATGCCCCCGCGATCTTGTAAAAAGCGTGGGTACTATAGCTTCGGATATGGATTGTCCGCGATCATCACTTCGACGAGTGCAGGGCTATGCCGTGTTGCCGCGAGTCCCTGCCGAAGTGCTGCTTCCAAATCTTTGGGATCACTCACGTGAATGCTATGAACATTGCAAGCTTTAGCGATTTCACAAAAATTGGGGCTGTCGAACGTGGTGCCGTAGGTGTGCCCATAGAGGCTTGCCTGCTGCAAATAGGTCTGCCCGAAAGTGCCGTTGTTCGTGACGACCATCAGTATATTTGCGCCGTATTCCGCCGTGGTGGCAAGGTCGCCGATGGTCATGAGAAATGCGCCATCGCCGGCAAGCGCCATTACGTCACGGGAAGGTAATTCGAGTTTCGCGGCTATTGCGGTTGGCAATGCATAACTCATCGCGTTCCAAACACCCGATTGCATAAAAGATTCTGGACCGGCAATGCGACGGTATCTCCGCGCCCACATCTGACAACTACCGACGTCGCTGGCGAGTACGGCCGTATCATCAAGAACCCTGTTTATGGCATCCATCAAGATGCCCGGATGAATCGGTTTGTCGTTTTCGTGAGGTTTGTTTTGCGCTGCGAGTTTGCTGCGGATAGTGGCTTTGCCATAGGCCAATTTGTTGATCAGGGTTGCATTGCGGGGCCGCTGGTAATTTCCAAGTCGTTCAAGCAATGCCCGAAGGAAAAGTTTCGGATCCGCGACACGCTGGTTATTCCCTTGGTAGCGCAGATCAACCGCATCATCGAATCCAATGACGATCTTTCCAACCTCCGGTCCAAGCCTAGTGAGTGTCGCCATCTCAGCGGCGCCCATGCGCATGCCGACACAAAGCACGAGGTCAGCGCCCCTGAGCGCTTCCGCACAGAGTGGGTGTGGCTGAAAATCGGAGATATAACCAGCCGCAAGAGCATGATCTTCCGAGATCACACCAATCGAGTCCTGAGCAAATATGACCGCCGCCTGCAGCTTTTCGGACAGCGCCGCCAATTCCTGCATTGCCTGCCGTCGAATGACACCTTTGCCTGCCGCCAACACCGGTGAATTCGCGGCCATTATGGCGCTGGCAAAACGGTCAACGTCTTCCGGCTCGGGGGTGGCAACAGCGGTTGGAATGGATTTATAAGCGGAAAGTACAGCGGGCGCTTCCTGCAATACGAATTCGCTGTAATCCGACAATCGCGGTAATTCAACGTGCACCGGTCCGGGGCGTCCGCTGCGCGCGATGTGAAACGCCTTAGCCAATACCTCTGGAACGTCGGTAAGACGCTCAACCCGTGCGGTCCACTTCGTGATCGGTTTGAACATCTCATTGACGAAGGCAGGATCGTCGACTCCGTGAAAACACTCGAGTTCGGCATTAAGCGGCACTGCACCGCTGACATGAACCATTGGCGAGGCAGCACCGTAGGCTTGTGCAACGCCGGCCATGCTGTTTACGGCGCCTGGACCGGCGGTAACGATGCACACGCCAGGCTTGCCCGAGAGCCGCCCGTGAGCTTCGGCCATTAACGAGACATTCGGCTCCAGCTTGCAGGTGACAAGCTTGATTGAATTGACTCGGCTAAGCGCATCGTAAATTGGATGGATGTGCGATCCGGGGACGCTGTACACTCTTTGCACGCCTTCCGCCTGCAACGCCTCGACGACAGCCTCGCCGGCGTTCATTGCCGAACGCTCATGATGCATGAGTCATCTCCCACGGGAATGGCGGGACCAAATACATCAGATCTTCCCTATCATGATAGGGTGGGGCTCATATACTGAATTGAACGTCTGTCTGCTGAGCGCCCGCGTACATCTGGCTGCGTAAAGATGTCGCTTGGTTGAGGGATCCGCTAATTCGACGGGCGATTAGAGATTTCTACCGCATTGGCAGGGGCTATTTGCGGCTGTATCAGTCTTCGAACGTCATGCGTCCCGTTTTTAAATCGCGAAGCCTGGGCCGTAAGAACTCTCACTGGCGATCGGGGAGGCCATCCGGCTGGCCGAACAAGCGATCGATCTTACAGGCCATAATAAAATCGTTCTCGTGCAACCCTTTGATTTTTTTGGTGCGTAACGAGATCGTTGCGTAACCCCAGCCGAAGCTGAAATCGGGGTGATGACCTTCGGCTTCAGCCAAGTTACCGACGTCACGGACGAAGTTGAGCGCCTCCTGAAAATTGCGGAAACGGAAGGTACGTTCGATGCGATGGCTGTCGTCGCGCAATTCCCAATTCGGGGTTTGCGATCGAAAACGCTCGGCTTCGTCAGGCGTAAGCGACGGAATGCCGCCGCGACAAGGGGTACACTTCTTCTCGGCAAGAGTTTCAGTCATGACTTGGCCCTCGGGCCGTAGGAAACCGCAGCTTATCCCAACATGATAAGATAATGGCTTTCAATTTCATTGTGAAACGCATTCCTACCGCCGGAGCCCTAACCAATTCTATGATGGTAAGTGAGGCCCCGCATCCTCGCCAGCGCTAAACTAACATTCCACTTGGACTACTCTATGAAGGCTGGTAATGACGGAACGTGTGATTAGTATCAACAGGAGACGAGGATGGCAATTGTTCGAATGATTGTTACGACAGTGCCTGCCGAGATGGCCAGCCAAGCGGAACGCAATTGGAAAGAAAAATGCGCTCCACTCATGAAGAGGCAATCAGGTTGTAAATTAGAGCGTCTGCTCCGAGCCAAAAATACCCCGGGAGAATACATTTCATACGCGGAGTGGGACGACGAGGAAAGCATTCGCGCATACTTGAAAAGCCAAGATCACCAGGAGATCAAGCGGCATAATACGAACATCGCAGGCGCAAAGGTGGTAGTGAGGGAATACGAAGTAGTCAACTAAGGCGAGACGCAGTGTGCCGTGCGTTGCAAAAGTCATTCTGTTCGAATTTGCGTCATCTAGATCAACAATTCGTATGGTTGAGTTGCGCGCGCATTCCGAATTGGAGGTTAAGGCGTACTAAGTACGCGCTAATCTCGAGACCGGTTATATGAGTTGCAGGGGGCCACAATATCGAGGCGGATCAAGCTAGAAAAGTAACTGATTTGTTTTCATATCGTCAGGCCATTGCTCGACTTCTTTGATTTGTCGCTATGCCCAGTGATAGTGGTGATAGAGGTGATCGTAGTGCTATGCCTTGAGATCGTTGTTTCTTTTACATCGGCAGAATACCGGCCTTCTCGATAATATGACGCCACTTTGCAGTTTCAGAAACGATAAACTTCTGCAGTTCTTCTGGTCCCGGAGAAACTGGCTCTGCACCAAACTCGACGAAGCGGCCGCGAACGGCAGGATCTTTCACCGCTTCAGCTAACGCACCGTAGATTTTATCAACGATCGGTTTTGGCGTTCCGGCTGGGGCGAGTAGCGCGAGCCAACCAAACGTCTCGTAATTTTTCACACCGGCTTCTGCGGCTGTCGGTACGTCGGGTAGCGCGGTCATGCGCTTGTCACTGGTGACCGCCAGTGCGCGCGCGTCGCCGTTTTGCAGAAGGCCGAGCACGTTCGGCAAGAATTGAAATCCAAGGGGCACCGAGCCCGTGATGAAATCTGGCGTGTATTGTGCGATGTTGCGATAGGGCACATGAGTCAATTGCACACCCGCAATCTGCTCAAAATAAGCGCCCGCGAGGTGTTGCGAGCTTCCTACGCCTACCGACCCGTAGTTCAGCTCTTTTGGATGTGCCTTCGCGTAGACAATGAATTCCATCAGCGTTTTCGGCGGAAGCTTGGAGTTGATGACGATCACGTTAGGTAAGATTGCGAACAGCGAAATCGGAGCGAAATCCTTCTCCGGCTCGTAACCGAGCTCCTTGAACAGCGTCTTGTTGGCCGCGAGAGGGCCCGATGTGCTCATCACCAGCGTATATCCGTCAGGTGACGCTTTTGCCGCAGCCGCCGTGCCGCTGTTGCCGCCCGCGCCCGGACGATTTTCGACCACGAATCGTTGCCCGAGGGTCTTTTCCATCTGGTTCAGCAGGACGCGCGTTACAACGTCGCTGGCGCTTCCCCCGGCAAAAGGAACGATGACCTGGATCGGCCGCGTCGGAAAATCTTTGGCCTTGATGAGAGGGCTAACGAGGGTTGCAATAATTACGGCAAGCCCGGCGAACGCGGCCTTGCGTATTATTATTTGTGCCATAGTGAATCCCGATTTCGTGTAGTTCGTCGGCGTAACAATTTCCGATGTTGTCAGGTGCCGCCAAATTTGGGCGAACGCTTGCTATGGAAGGCCTCGACACCTTCGCGGAAGTCGTCGGACTGCCGCAGCCGGCTGTAACAGTGTCCTTCCAACTCGATCGCAATC
>Ga0207746_1000104_pt1 | contig 12187 bp, 9 predicted proteins | sample LuqExpMetageno75_FD_187832 | JGI IMG/M metagenome (GOLD analysis project Ga0207746, IMG submission 187832) | Tropical forest soil microbial communities from Luquillo Experimental Forest, Puerto Rico - Sample 75 (SPAdes) | ecosystem: Environmental > Terrestrial > Soil > Tropical forest ...
CGCCTGCTCGCCGTAGCAGATGCCGAGCACCGGTACGCCCGCCTCGTAGATTGCCTTGGGCGCCAACGGAGCATCCTTATCGAGCACCGAAGCTGGGCCGCCTGAGAGGATCACCGCCTTCGGCCGCATCTCGCGGAGCGCAGCTTCCGCTTTGCTGAAGGGAACAATCTCGCAATAGACCTTCTCCTCGCGCACCCGGCGGGCGATCAACTGCGTGACCTGAGAGCCGAAATCGACAATCAGAACTTTGTCGTGCAGGGGCCCGTGCTGCGTATCGAGGACTTTGGCTGGTTGCATAGTCATGGCTTAAGGGACAGCGCCGCCGCGGGCAACTGGCCGTCGGAACTGTCCACGCTATTTGCTGAGAGCGGTCCTCGTCTCTATCTAATTGAAAATTAGATCGTTTCTAGGGGTCATCGGGACTGCAGCAGGTGCCGGCTCGGCGCCGACGCATTCAACGCAGACTAGGCCCATTCGTTTAAAGTTTGGAACGCCAACAGAGAGCATGCGATCTCCTGCGCCTTCGACACGTCGCAGCTCTCGCGTGAGCCGAATACCTCGAAGTTCGGGTTTACCGTGCTCAACTGGCACCGGCGCATTGGCGCTTTACTTGCAACGACAGCAACGTCATGACGCTGACTTGCCACGATATGGGCTGCCACGACGTTCTAATATCCGAGTTTCTCAAGTGGCTGGCTCAGGCCGAACGTCGCGCGGGGAAGAGAGGGCGCTAGCGGTCGAAAGCTATATGACGACGGTTAGCCGGCTCGGGGCTAGCGGTTGTCCCAGACAAGACCCAGCAGGGGCACGCGCGAGACCAATCCTCCGAGCCACGATCTCGGCTCCTCATGGGCGGTCGTCTTTGCCTCCGCGGGATCAGGGATTGCGCGTGGCGGCACTGGGTGATCGGCATCGGCCTGCAGGCGCGGCGCAACCGATGGCGCAGGAGCAGGCGTCGTCGAAGGAGAAAGCGGCGCCGGAGCGGCGGCGGTCAAGGCAGGCGCCGGGACGGTTACTATCGGCTGGGCCGGACGCAGCATGGGAGCGGCTTCAATCATCTTAGATCTTTCCGCGGCTGTCTCAGAGTTACGCGTCGCCATCGCCTGCCGTACCGCATCGAGCCACTGCGTGTCGGAAACGGTCTGCTCTCGCCGCGCCGCCATTGGCTGTTTGGTAGGTTGTTGACGCGGCTCGGCCTTGCGAACCGTTTCTGTCGGTAGCGCTTCCGTCCGCTCAGCCTTTGTTTCTGTGACGACCGGTGCGGGCCCAGCGGGCAACTCCTTGTCCGCCGCCAGCAGCGCTTTGAACGCCTTGGTGGCATCTGGATCCACAGCGCCACAGGTCTGTTCGAACGCCTCGACGTCGCGGCGTACCAGAGCACGGCGAGTGCTCGCATCGACATTCTTGTCGAGCATAGAAATGATTCCAGCGCGCAGGCTCTGGCACGTCGGCTCGGGTGAGAAGTTGGCGCGGTAAAGAGAGTAAGCGCTGCCAAGCGCGACGGGCACCGCCAGCAGCGCGCCAACCAATTGGAAGACGTTCACCCAGGAGGAAAGCCGCGAGCCGTGCCAAGCAGCATAAGCCGGCGGAGAGTCGGGGAGATCGCGTAGCGAGCCGTCAAATTTCGGTTCGCGCCTCGCCTCCAGCATCTTAAGGACCCCATGCACCAATCCGGGTTGCCAATCACGCCATCATCGCGGAAAAATTTGGCCGGGAATGCGGCGCAAAAAGGGAATTCCCTTCCGGCTTTCTTACCCTTGAACTTCAACTCAGGCGGCGCAAAAGCGAGACGAAGAAGCCGTCGGTATCAGTCGTGCGCGGGGTCATCAGGATGCCCTCACCCCAGAGCCTTGCCGCCTTGGTAAATGCTCGCGCACGCTGGCCAAGCGCGGCAGCGATCGTAACCGGCGGTTCCGGCAGGAACTGCGGGTGGCGGGCGAGAAAGCCACGCACCTGCACGCGATTCTCTTCGTCCAGCACTGAGCAAGTCACATAAGCGATACGGCCTCTGATCTTAAGCAAAGGCACCGCGCGATCGAGGATCTCCGCCTGCTCCTTCAGCCTTTGCTCGACGGCACCGGGCCGCATGCGCCATTTCGAGTCCGGATTGCGCCGCCAAGCGCCGGTGCCGGTGCACGGTGCATCGATCAAAACCAGGTCGATGCGGCCGACAAGATCGACAATTTCGTCGCCGATCGACTGCGGCGTGCGCACCTGAACGTTGCGCGCGCCCGAGCGCTTGAGCCGGTCGTGGATGGGCGCCAGACGGCGCTTGTCTTCGTCGGTCGCGAAAATCTGGCCTTTGTTCTGCATCATCGCCGCCAAAACCAATGTCTTACCGCCCGCGCCGGCGCAAAGGTCGACCACCTGTTCGCCCGCTTTGGCGGCGGAGAACAGCGCCGCCAATTGCGAACCTTCGTCCTGCAATTCGATCATGCCCTTGAGGAACGCCGGCTCGGCGTGGATCGGTGGGCTCTTGGCGTCCGCGGCAAGACGGATGCGTAGGCCCCAAGGCGACCAGGGGCAAGGCTCCGGCTGCAGATCGCCTAGCAGCTCGGCGACCTTGTCGGGGTCGGCCTTGAGGGTGTTCACTCGCAGATCGACCGGCGCGCGTGACGCTAAGGCCGCGCCCTCTTCCGCGCGGTCCTCACCAAAGGCGCGCGTGAAATGTTTTTCCAGCCATTCGGGGTAATCCCCGGCGATGTGCGCGGGTGCTCCCGTGATGTCAGCGGCGTCAAGGCGTTGACGTTCGCTGTCACTCAACGTTTCCGGCGCGTAACGCGTGCCGTTAGCAAGTTTGGCAATCGCGTCCACATCGAGACCGCGCTCGCGTTTGAGCATACCAAGCAGAATGGCGCGTGGCGTTTCGGCACCCATCACATAGGCGCTCGAGGCGCGCCGGCGTAGCGCGTCATAGACCAGACCGGCAATGGCGGCGCGGTCACTGGATCCGGCGAAGCGATGCGCCCGACCCCACGCCTTGAGAGCGTCAGCGGCGGGCTGGCGCTCGCGCTCGATACTTGCGAAGACTTCGATAGCCGCGGCGAGCCGCGCCGCCGGCATCATGGCAGGCCGAGTAACATGCGTTCAATATGGATCAGCCACATCGTGACCGGAACCCCAAACCGTAATACATACTGCGATTGCGCACGTTATTGGTGGTGACGTGTACGCGGGCCGGCAGGCGAAATACCACAAAGGTCCATGCCAACACCCAATAGATCAGATCGGCGTGGTGGGTTATGACCAACAAAATCGTCAAAACTTCGAACTCGTTGGAAAAAGCGTAGGCCAATTGGCTGACGCGCTTCGGCCAGTTCGGCTCGCGCATGGCTATCTGCTCGAACTCTCGTCGCGCCCGAGTGAGAACAGGCGTTGATGCATCATGCCGAACATGAGGTACCCGAAAGGTCACGCCTGGCTGGGATAATTTGGGCTCTCGCGAGTGATCGTCACGTCGTGCACGTGGCTTTCGCGCAAACCCGCGCCTGAGATACGCACGAATTCCGCCTTTCGATGGAAGCCATCAAGCGTCTTGGCGCCGACATAGCCCATGGCGGCGCGCAGGCCGCCCGACAATTGGTGCAACACATTCGCGACCGGCCCCTTGTAGCCGACCTGTCCCTCGACGCCTTCCGGCACCAACTTGAGCGCATCCTTGATGTCCTGTTGGAAATACCGGTCGGCGGAACCGCGTGCCATCGCGGCGACCGAGCCCATGCCGCGATAACTCTTGTAGGATCGTCCCTGATAGAGAAAGACCTCCCCCGGCGTCTCGTCGGTGCCCGCCAGCAACGAGCCGACCATGGCGCAGTCAGCGCCTGCGGCAAGCGCCTTGGCGAGGTCGCCGGAATATTTGATGCCGCCGTCGGCAATCACCGGCGTATCGCTTGCTTTCGCCGCCCCGACCGCATCCATGATAGCGGTGAGCTGCGGCACACCAACGCCAGCAACAATGCGTGTCGTACAGATCGAGCCTGGACCAATACCCACCTTGATGGAGTCGGCGCCCGAATCAATCAGCGCTCTCGCGCCTTCGGAGGTCGCGACATTGCCGGCGACCACCTGCACAGCATTTGATAGCCGCTTGATGCGCGTGATGGCATCGAGGACGTGCCGTGAATGTCCGTGCGCGGTGTCGACGACCACTAGATCGACGCCGGCTGCGATCAAAGCCTCTGTGCGCGCGAAGCCTCGGTCGCCGACGGTGGTCGCGGCTGCGACGCGCAAGCGACCGTGCTCGTCCTTGCACGCATTCGGATTGGCCACCGCCTTTTCAATGTCCTTCACGGTGATCAGGCCGACGCAGCGATACTGATTGTCCACCACCAGCAATTTCTCGATGCGGTGCTGGTGGAGCAAGCGCTTGGCTTCGTCCTGGCTGACGCCCTCGCGCACGGTGACCAGCTTGTCCTTGGTCATAAGCTCAGCAACGCGCTGCTGCGGATCCGTAGCGAAGCGGACGTCGCGGTTGGTGAGGATGCCGACCAGTTTGCCGGCCTTGCCATTGCCGCCGCCTTCGACGACCGGAACGCCGGAAATATGGTTATCCTTCATCAGATCGAGCGCCTGCTGCAGCGTCGCCGTCGGCTCGATCGTCAGCGGGTTCACCACCATGCCAGATTCGAATTTCTTCACTTGGCGCACCTGGGCGGCTTGGGCCTCTGGCTCAAGATTGCGGTGGATAACGCCCATACCGCCTGCTTGCGCCATGGCAATCGCCATCTGCACCTCGGTGACCGTATCCATAGCCGAGGCGATAATCGGGATGTTAATCGGAATCGTCTTGGTGATACGGGAGCGGATATCGACGTCGCCAGGCAGCACTTCAGACAGGCCGGGCTTGATTAGCACGTCATCAAAGGTAAGCCCTTCCCGCGGGCTTGCGTTATTTTTAGCGGCCATCGCCAACTCCGTCTCACCCGAAAGGAGAACGAGACCGCCGCCGAAGACTTACGAATTGCCCTTGCGAGGGGGCCCCTCGCCCGACGTCACGGCCCGCTTTTGGGTTGGCGCTGGTCGTTAGCACGGGATGGTACCGATTCCTAGACCATTATCACTGCGTCACCATCGCAACACGTCTCCTTGGGATGGCCGCTATGGGCCCCTAAAATCGGTCTTCCTTCCAGCAACACTTAGTCGTTCGAAAGCGTTATCTGAGCCGGAGCCGAGCTCCGCGAAAGTTTCGACGTCATCGGTATAGTGCTGGCCGGACTCGGGATTGCAGGTGTTGCTGTTTGGGCTGTTGGTTCTAAATTTTAAAGTTGCCATATTACGCCACGCTCGAACGTGCCAAGCCTAAGGACACGGCCAAGAACTTGCAGGGCGGCAAGCTGACAAAGTCACGACAAGAAGCAAGACCAATTTGGGCGGTCGATCGGCACAAGAATGACCGGCGCATAGTCCACACAGTCGAAGTGAGGCCCCGCCACTTCCACGCCAGCAAAGGGCCGTTGCGTTCACGCCCCGACACGAAATTCACTAGCATCTGGAACGAGCGCGACGTTCTTGCGTGTCGGCCGTGAAGCCCATCGCCAGAAGATAGAGTTCAGCCGACTCTGATCGGCTCGCGGCCGGCTTCACGTGCTTCACAGTTGCAAAATCGCGTTTGAGTACGGCGAGGAGCGCGCCTTCTGTGCCGCCTTGCAGCACTTTGGCAAGGAAACTGCCACCGGGGGCCAGTACCTCGCGGGCAAATTCGGCGGCTGCCTCGACCAGCCCGACAATTTTCAGATGATCGGTCTTGCGGTGGCCGGTGGCGTTGGCCGACATGTCGGACAGCACGACATCGGCCGGACCGCCCAGCATGGCTTTCAGTTTTTCCGGGGCGGCGGGATCGAGAAAATCGATCTGCGCGAAATCGACGCCTATAACCGGCTTCATCGGCAACAGATCGATAGCAATAATGTAACCGAATGGACCGACGCGCTTAGCCGCCACTTGGCTCCAGCCGCCGGGCGCGGCGCCGAGATCGACGACGCGCGCGCCCCTTTTCAGGATATGAGCCTTATCGTCGATCTCGATCAGCTTGAAGGCGGCACGCGAGCGGAAGCCCTCGCGCTTGGCGCGCGCGACGTAGGGATCGTTGAGCTGGCGCTCGAGCCATTGCCTGGAGGATTGCGAGCGCCGCTTGCTGCTCTTCAGCGTGACTTTTCCGCGTGCCGTCAATGCTCGCCCCAGACGCCGTCCTCACGCATCATCTGCACGAGAATACCTTCGCGCAGGCCACGATCGGCGACACGCAGGCGCGGACAAGGGAAAGCGCGGCGGATCGCTTCCAGGATGGCGCAGCCCGCGAGCACTAGGTCGGCGCGCTCCACGCCGATACAAGGACTGGCGACCCGGTCCTGGTAGTTCATCGAAAGCAGCCGTTCAATCACCGCGTTGATTTCGCGTTCGTCCATCCAGCAGCCGTCAACGCGATTGCGGTCGTACCGCTTGAGATTGAGATGCACTCCAGCAATCGTCGTCACGGTACCGGAGGTGCCGAGCATGTGAAACCCGCGCAATGCGGCGGCCGCGTACTCGTGCGCGAATGGCGCGATCAGCGCCGCGACTTCGCCAACCATCGCCTCGTAGATTGCCGGGGTCACCGAGACGCCCCCGTGGCGCTCGGCGAGCGTCACCACGCCGAGCGGCAGCGAAACCCAGCCGCGGATCTGCGGCAGCGGGGGTCCACCGTTGCATTTTTGCGAGCGATCGAGCCACACCAATTCCGACGACCCGCCGCCGATATCGAACAGCAACGCGCCCTCGGCTTGCGGGTCGAGGAGCATCGTGCAGCCGGTTGCAGCCAGCGTCGCCTCGGTTTCACGGTTTATCACTTCGAGTTCTAGGCCGACTTCTTCGGCAACGCGAGCCCGAAACTCCGCGCCGTTTTCCGCCGCACGGCAGGCCTCCGTCGCGATCAATCGGGCGCGGCTCACGCCCTTGTTTTTCATCTTGTTGCGGCAAATCGTCAGCGCGGCGATGGCGCGTTCGATCGCCGCCTCGCTCAGCCGGCCCGAGGTGGAAACGCCTTCACCGAGTCGGATGATGCGGGAAAACGCATCCACGACGCGAAAACTTTCGCCCGCCGGCCGCGCCACTAGCAGGCGGCAATTATTGGTGCCGAGGTCGAGCGCCGCATAACTGGGGCCGCCGCGATCGCTGCCCAAGTCTCTATCCAGACGTCCCAGCGACCACCGACCCCATCGGGGCCCTTCCTGCGCCCGATCTACGGCAGGGTCGAGGCCGGTGTTGTCCCTGGCCTCGCCGCTCATGTCCAAAGCCTTCCTGCCGCCCCTCCGCGCGCCCAGTTGCGCCAATGTTCCTATAGATCAAGAAAAGTCTAACAGCGCCCTCGCTTCACGCAACCCTCATGGGCGAAACCTATTCTTGTAGAAGCGGAGGAGCTGCTTTATCGAGATTCAGTGAAACCCACGCCCATTGACCCGGTATGGATGACAGAAGCGTTGAAACGGCCCTGTCGCTGAACAAGCTCGGCGTCGGTCAGCCAGTTCCTCGCAGCGAGGACCCGACGCTGGTGCGCGGCGCCGGTTACTATGCCGACGACGTCAGCCGGCCGGGCCAAGTCTATGCGGTAATTGTGCGCAGCGTTGTTGCGCACGGTAATATCCGCGGCATCGACACGGCCGCCGCCAAGGCAATGCCGGGCGTGATTGCGGTCTATACGGCGGCGGATCTGACGGACTACGGTCCGCTCAAGTCGACCCTGCCTCTCAAGAACCGCGACGGGTCGCCAATACGTTACACGCCACGGCCAGCGCTCTCCGGCGACAAGGTGCGTTACGTCGGCGATGCGGTCGCCTGCGTGATCGCGGAGACCGTCGCGCAAGCGAAAGACGCCGCCGAGGCGGTCGTGCTCGACCTCGAACCGCTCCCCCCGGTGCTCACCCCCGCTGACGCGGTGAAGCACGGAGCTCCGCTGTTGTTCGACGCGGTGCCGAACAATATCGCACTTGATTATCACTATGGCGACACGGCGAAGGTGGCAGAGGCGTTCGCCAAGGCGAAACACGTCACGCGGCTAACCACTTCCAATCAGCGCATGGTCGTCAACGCCATGGAGCCGCGCGCGGCGATCGGCGAATACGACACTGCTTCCGGCAAGTGGACGCTGTATTCCACCAGCCAGGGCGTATTCGGCATGAAGACGTCTCTGATGGATATCCTGGGCGCCCCTGCCGACAAGGTGCGTGTCATCACCGGTCAGGTGGGCGGTTCCTTCGGCATGAAGGCCGCGGTCTATCCTGAATACGTTTGCATCCTACATGGCGCCCGGATGCTCGGGCGGCCGGTGAAATGGACCGACGAGCGTTCTGGCAGCTTTCTGTCCGACCATCACGGCCGCGCTCAGGACATGACGATGGAGATGGCGTTCGACGAGAACGCGCACATTCTGGCGATCCGTTTGACCGGCTACGGCAACATGGGCGGCTATCTCGCCCAGTTTGGGCCGCTGCTGTCGACCGGTAATCAGGTGAAGAACATCGCCAGTGTTTACCGCACGCCGCTGATTGAGGTGGACGTCAAATGCGTATTCACCAATACGGTGTTCGTATCCGCTTATCGAGGCGCTGGACGACCGGAAGGAAATTATTACGTCGAGCGTACGCTTGATCTTGCGGCGGCTGAACTCGGCATCGACCGCATCGAGCTACGCAGGCGCAACATGATCCGCAAGAGTGACCTGCCGTTCAAAGCCGCCTCGGACGTGACCTACGATGTCGGTGACTTTCAGGGAGTGCTCAAGCAGGCCTTGGAGATGGCCGACTACAGGGGATTGAAGAAACGCAAGCGCGAAAGCAAGAAGCGTGGGGTGCTGCGCGGCTTCGGCGTCGGTTGTTACCTAGAAGTCACCGCCGGCGGCGGCAAAGAGCTAGGCTCCATTCATTTCGAGGAAGGAGACACCGTCACCATCATCGCTGGCTCGATGGATTTCGGCACGGGTCATGCGACGACCTATGCGCAGATTGTGAGCGACAAGCTCGGCATTCCGTTCGACCGTATCCGTCTCGTCGAAGGCGACAGTGACCGCATGAGCTACGGCGGTGGCAGCGGCGGCTCCCGTTCGGTGATGTTTACTGGCACCGCGCTGGTCGAGACGGCCGCCCTCGTTATTGAGAAGGGCAAGCAGGTCGCCTCACACGTTTTGGAAGCGTCGGTAAGCGACATCGACTTCAAGGCCGGACGATTCGTGATTGCCGGCACAGACCGCTCGATCGGTCTGCTCGAATTGGCCGCGCGGCTACGCCGCGGGTTCAAACTACCCGAGGGCGTGCCGACTTCGCTCGACGTCGACCATGTCGGTAACGATCCCGTGCCCTTCGCTTTCCCCAATGGCTGTCACATCGCTGAGGTGGAAGTCGATCCACAGACAGGCGCGGCACAAGTCGTGAAATATTCCGCCGTCAACGATCTTGGCACCGTGATCAATCCGCTGGTGGTGGCGGGTCAAATCCAAGGCGGTGTGATGCAAGGCCTCGGTCAGGCGCTTCTTGAGCAGGCGGTTTATGACGACGCCGGCCAGCTCGTGACCGGCTCGTTCATGGATTATGCCATGCCCCGCGCCTACAACGTGCCGATGATTGACGTGGCGAGCCACCCGGTGCCGACAAAGAGCAATCCGTTGGGCGTTAAGGGCTGCGGCGAAGCCGGAACATCCGGTGGGCTCCCGGCCGTTGCCAACGCCGTGATCGACGCGCTGTCCGAATACGGCATCCTCCATCTGGAAATGCCGATGACGCCGTCGCGCATCTGGCGGGCCATCGAAGACGCCAAGCGCGAAGCCGGACAAGCATGAGCCAAGCGACGGACTTGCTCGGCATCAGCAATATGCCACATGGCCGCGTTGTCGGCGTGGTTAGCGCTGCGCATTTCGTATCGCACTATTACATCCTGGTGCTGGCACCGCTGCTGCCGTTCGTGCGTGCGGATTACGGCGTGAGCTATACCGAAATCGGCGTTGCCTTCGCTGCTTTCAATATTGTGTCCGCCGCCCTGCAAACCCCGGCCGGGTTCTTGGCCGACTGGCTGGGCGCGCGGGTGCTGTTGATCGGCGGATTGCTGCTCGGCGCATGCGCCTTCCTGGTCGTCGGTTTGGTCGAGTCCTTTTGGGTGATGGTAGCTATGTTCGCCCTCGCCGGTGTCGGCAATACTGTTTATCACCCTGCGGATTATGCGCTACTTTCGCAGCACGTTCCTTCCGACCGAATTGGTCAGGCTTTCTCATTCCATACTTTCGCCGGCATGCTTGGATCTGCAGTGGCCCCGGTCACTCTGTTGATGATGCAAAGCGTGTGGGGGTGGCGCGGCGCTTTCGTCGGCGCGGCCATGCTCGGTTTGCTGGTTGCAGTGCTTCTGCTTGCTGTGCGCGAGAACGCCGAGAAAAAAGTAGCGCCGCCGAAGCGACCTGAGGGAGACGCCGCTGCGTCCGGGTGGCGGGTGCTGCTGTCGGCGCCGATCCTGCTCAATCTGATGTTCTTTGTGTTGCTCGCCATGATGAGCGGCGGCACCTACAATTATTCCGTGGTCGCACTCGGGGCGCTCTATGGTACGCCGTTAGCCACAGCCAATGCTGCGCTATCAGGCAATCTGCTGCTGTCGGCGATTGGGGTGCTGATTGGCGGCCTCTTAGTCGGCCGCACCAGCCGCCACGGCCTAATCGCGACTCTCGGCCTTGCCAGCATCGCACTGTTCACCGCCCTTATAGCGCAGATCGACCTCGGTGCCCTGGCACTGGTGGCGGTGATGTCGGCGGGCGGTTTCTGCTCGGGTGTGATCATGCCCTCGCGCGACATGATCGTGCGCGCGGTCACCCCGCCCGGTTCGTTCGGCAAGGTCTTCGGCTTTGTTACCACGGGATTCAACATCGGCGGCATTATCTCGCCGTTGGTTTTCGGCGCCATCATGGATCATGGCAGCCCGCGTCTGGTGTTTTTGCTGGTTGCGGTGTTCAGTCTGGCCGCGATTGCGACGGTAGTGACGCGGCCGCGGCGGTTGGCCTGATCCCCGCTGCCCTTTGACGGCGGACTTGTCAAAGTGCCCGAATTGCCCCATGTCAGGGCTCTCCGGCTTGAGCCATGGGCTTATCAAGTCCTAGGCATTGGGGAATAGTTCAACGGTAGAACATCGGACTCTGACTCCGAGAATCTAGGTTCGAATCCTAGTTCCCCAGCCAGTTGATATCGCTCGTCTTTCCTCCTTTTCTCTGTTGGACTCGGTTGACCGTTTTGAGAGGCATTTTGAAAACTTTCGACGTATTTTGTTCTCGTCATGATGCGATGCGCTTCGCATATCCAAGTTCGAGTTTGTTTATTGCAGCGCGCGCGAGTTCTGGATCGCGATGCAGATAATGCGCATCGAGAATTGAGCGAACGTCATTCAAGCTGTGACCTGTAATAGAAACGATCTGCGCCTCGGTACAGCCTTCGAGCGCGAGCCGTGTTACTGCCGTTCCGCGGAGATCATTGAACGTGACGCCGACGATGCCAGCCTTGTCGCGCGCCTTGATGAAACTGGCGCGGAAGCCATCGGAGGTCCACGGCTGATTATCGGAGTTGAGTAATATGATCGGGCTTTGTTTGACCCTGCCCGCCTCATCGAGCGCGGCCTTGAGCGGCGTGCCGACCGGTATCTCGACGCTCACCATGCGGCGGTGGCGGCCGATGCTCTTTGACTGACGCAAGCGAATAACCGAGCCGTCGTAGGCTTTCCACGTCAAGCGTAATAGATCGCCCTGACGCTGGCCGGTCCACAATGCGAGCAATAGAGGCAAGTGCAGATGCGCGGGCGCGGATTTGAGAAATGCGGTCTCATCCTCGATTGTCCACACATGATCGACGCGCGAGCCGTTATAGACACGGCCGCCGCGCTCACATGGATTGACGGTGATCTTGCCGCGCCCTTTCGCCCACGACAGAACCAGGGCGAGAACGGTCCATGCATAATCGGCTTGGCGCTTGGAGATGAGAGCAAGCTCATCGCGCCAATCCATAAAGACGCCGCGGGTACGCGGATCGGCCAGCGCCTTAAGCGGACAATCTCCGAACTTCTGCTCGATCTTGTCGATCTGCCGGATGTAATCGGCGCGCGTGCGGTCGCGCAAACCGAGGAATGCTTGGCTCTTTTGATAGCCCTGCGTGAGACTAAGCAAGTGCCCTTCGGGCGGGACTGCCTTGGTCGC
>Ga0207746_1000109_pt1 | contig 11910 bp, 8 predicted proteins | sample LuqExpMetageno75_FD_187832 | JGI IMG/M metagenome (GOLD analysis project Ga0207746, IMG submission 187832) | Tropical forest soil microbial communities from Luquillo Experimental Forest, Puerto Rico - Sample 75 (SPAdes) | ecosystem: Environmental > Terrestrial > Soil > Tropical forest ...
GGCCCGGCGAAGAGTCGGCCGCCATGATGGGCGCATCATTAGGACTGTAGGCGGCAGTCGCCTTGAGCTAGGTCAATTTGCCGCATGCGAATGCGAGGGCTGGAACTTGCCCGGAGTCAGTGAAAATTGCGCCCTTTCGGCATGGCTTCCTCGGGGCCCGCCAGGGCCGGTTGCTCCCTGAACAGAGTAACCAGCGCATCGCCGGCGCGTGGGTGGCGACGGCGGATAACCGGCGCCGCGGTGGCATCCTCCAACAAGTAGCGCAGCAACGGCGTCAGATCCTCGACCTTTTCTGCCACCACATGAATTACGCTCTCGGCATTCTGCAGCTTACCAGTGACGCTGATCAGCCGCGCGCCGAGCACAACGGGGCGAAAAGCTTCGAATACCTTTGGCCAAACGATGACATTGACTATGCCGGTTTCGTCTTCCAGCGTTGCGAAAATGACGCCCTTGGCGGTGCCGGGGCGCTGGCGCACGAGCACCAAGCCGCCGACCGTCACGCGGCATCCGGAAGCGATGCCGGACAATTGTTCGTTGCGCAGAATTTCTCTTGCCGCGAAATCAGCGCGCAAGAAAGATACCGGATGCGCCTTCAGCGACAGGTGGAGATTGCGATAATCCTCCACCACCTGCTGGCCGGGCGGCATCGCGGGCAGCTCCGTATCCGGTTCGAGTTCCGGCATGCTGACGCGCCCGAACAGCGGCAGGTCGTCTTTATCCCCCGCCCTTCTCAGCGCGCACACCGCCCATAACGCCTCGCGTCGGGTAAGACCGAGCGAATGGAAGGCATCGGCTGCCGCCAAACGCTCGAGCGTCGACGGCTTGAGCCGCGTGCGCAGCCAGAGGTCGCGCACCGAGTCGAAGCCATTGCCGCGCAGCGTTTCGATCAGGCGAGCTTCGTCTTCCGAAAAGCCGCTGATCTGCCGAAAGCCGAGCCGCAAGGCTTTGTCCGAATGGATATCGGTTTTCATATCGGCGTGCCGCGGATACAAATGCCCGGCAGCCTTGCGGCCGTCTTCCAGCGTGCAGTCCCAGTTCGAGGCGTTGACATCGACCGTGCGCACTTCGACGCCGTGCTCCTGCGCGTCGCGTACGATCTGCGCCGGCGCATAGAAACCCATCGGCTGGCTGTTGAGCAGCGCGGCGGCGAACACGTCCGGATAGTGGCACTTCATCCAGGCCGAGGCATAGACCAGATTGGCAAAGCTCGCGGCATGGCTTTCCGGAAAGCCGTATTCGCCGAAGCCTTGGATCTGCTTGAAGCAGCTTTGCGCGAATTCCAATGCGTAGCCGCGCCGCGTCATGCCCTCGACGAATTTCTGCTCGAACGAATGGATGGTGCCGACCCGCTTGAACGTTGCCATAGCGCGGCGGAAACGGTCGGCCTCGCCCGGCTCAAATTTAGCCGCCACGATGGCGATGCGCATCGCCTGCTCCTGGAACAACGGAACACCAAGCGTGCGCCCGAGCACGTCGCGCAACTCATCGGGATCGCCGCATTCCGGCGCGGGCGACGGATAAGTGACCAAGGCGGGGTTGGTGCGCCGCTGCAGATAAGGATGCACCATCTTGCCCTGGATCGGCCCCGGGCGGACGATCGCAACCTCGATAACGAGATCATAGAATGTCTCCGGGCGAAGCCGCGGCAGCATCGACATCTGCGCGCGGCTTTCGATCTGGAACACGCCGATGGTGTCGGCGCGGCGGATCATACGGTAGGTCGCCTCGTCTTCGTCATGAACCGAGAGATCGCGCGTCACGCCATAATGCGATTTCAACAAGGCAAAGCCGCGGTGTAGGCAAGACAGCATGCCGAGGCCGAGCACGTCGACCTTGAGCAGGCCGAGCGCTTCCAGATCTTCCTTGTCCCATTCGATGACGGTGCGGTCTTCCATCGCCGCATTTTCGATCGGCACGACCTCGTCGAGCCGGCTGCGCGTGATGACGAAGCCGCCAACATGTTGAGAAAGGTGACGCGGAAAACCCATCAGCTCCCTGGCCAGCGCCATCATCCTGGCGAGCCGCGGATCGGCCATGTCGAGACCGGCGCGACGCTCATCGGCGACGCCGGTCATCGACCAGCCCCACAGACCGGCGAGCCGTCCGAGCGCGTCGTCGGAAAGCCCGAACACCTTGCCGACGTCGCGGATAGCGCTGCGTCCGCGGTAGCAGATCACAGTGGCGGCAAGCCCGGCGCGCTCCCGCGTGTAGGTCCGGTAGATATACTGGATGACCTCTTCGCGCCGCTCATGCTCAAAATCAACGTCGATGTCGGGCGGCTCGCGCCGCTCGGCCGACACGAAACGCTCAAACAATAGATCAACGCTTGCCGGATTGATCTCAGTGATGCCGAGGCAATAACAGATCACCGAGTTGGCGGACGAGCCGCGGCCCTGACAGAGGATGCCGATGTCGTCGCGGCGCGCGAAATTGACGATGTCATACACCGTGAGGAAAAACGGCGCGAAATTGAGTTCACCGACGATGCGCAATTCCTCGTTAAGGGCATGACGCACCTTGGGCGGCATGCCTTCTGGGAAACGCCGCCGCGCGCCCTCCTCGGCGTAATGGATGAGAGCCTCGTGCGGTGTGGCAAAGCCTTTGCGTGTTTCCTCCGGATATTCCGTCTGCCTGAGCTCGTCGAGCGAAAACCGGCATTGCTCGAGGCAGCGAAGCGTCTCGGCAATTGCGCCAGGATAGACGCGAAACAGTTGCGTCATTTCCCCCGCGCCCTTGAGGTGCCGCTCGGCATTGGCCTCAAGCCGCTTGCCGGCAGCGTCTATGGTGACATGCTCGCGGATACAGCTGACGACATCCTGCAGCGCGCGCCGTTCCGGTACGTGATAAAGCGCGTCGTTGACCGCAATCAGCGGCAGTAAGGCATCACGCGCAATGTCGGCGAGTCTAGCCAGGCGGCGCGCATCATCGCCGCGATAGAGCATACTGCCCGCAAGCCAGAGCGAACGGCGCGAGGCATTTTTTCTCACTTTGTCGAGCAGGCTGCCCAACGCCTCGGCATGGATACGCACCGGCGGCATCACGATGAGATTGAGTCCGGCGATGAACTCCCACAGGTCGGGCAGATTCAGAACGCACTCGCCCTTCTCGGCGCGGCGCTTGCCGAGCGACAACAGCCGCGTCAGCCGGCCCCAAGCGGCGCGATCCTGCGGAAAGGCGAGGATGTCTGGCGTGCCGTCGGCAAAGACCAATCGGGCGCCGGGAGCGATCCTGAAAGCGTTTGCCTGCGCCACGACATGGGCGCGCACCACGCCGGCAACCGAATTGCGGTCTGCTATGCCGAGGCCGGCAAGGTCCAGCGCCTTGGCCTGCGCCACCAGTTCTTCCGGCTCAGAGGCGCTGCGCAGAAACGAGAAATTGGTAGTTACGGCAAACTCGGCATACGCACTCATGACAAACGCTCACGCAAACAGACCGTGCAGGAACCAGCGCGGCTTTACGGTCTCCCGCTCGAATAGCCCTTCCCGGTAAAGCCACATACGCGCGCCTTCCTTACTTTCGACGCGGAAATAATCGCGCGTGAGCGCATGGCCCTGATCGTCGTGCCACCATTCCATGGCAATCCGCTCCGGCCCTTCCGCGACAGCCACGTCATGCAGCACATGCCGCCAGCGAAACCGTATCGGTGGGCCATCCGGCACTTCGGCGACCACCTCGATCGGCTCGGGTCGCTCGAACAGGCGCAGCGGCCGCGCCAGAGCGCGGCTTTCCTGCTCGACCGGCGCAACGGCGGCATCCTGGCGCGCGGCCTGCGCCGGGATCGCGGCTACCGCATAGTCGGGAATATGGGTGTCCTGAGGCACCAACCGCGTGAGGCGGCGCGACCCAAAGCGAGCGCTCAAGCGATCAACCAAATGCGCGAGCTCGGCCTGGGTGTCAGGTCCGACCAAGCCGCTTTGCGTTGGCTCGAACGGCTCAGAAACCAGCGCCGACAGCCGGATCACGTCGTAACCAAAGCCGGGATCGCACTCGTCACCGATCACCGCCAGTCGCTCGATGAAAAGCCGCTGGATGCGTTCGGGATCGCGCAACGGCTGTCCGGTTCGTGCCTCCAGCCGATAAACCTTGCCGTCGGCGCGGAACAGCACGGCCTGCAACAGCCGCGCGCCCTCGCCGCGCCGCTCCAAGACATGTCCGAGTTCGCGCGCGAGCTGTCCAAGGGCGGCGAGTACGTCAGATTCGAGCGCAATTGGATCCGTAAAACGGCGCTCCGCCATGTAGCTGGGCAGTGGCAGGCGCGGCCTAATCGATTCATTTTCGCGACCTAACGCCTGATCGAGCCGGCGGAGGAATCCTTCGCCGAAACGCGCGGCGAGAGGCGCGCGTGGACGATTCACCACATCGGCGATTTGTCTGAGCCCAGCTTGCGCCAAGGCGGCGACGGTTTCGTCGTCGAGCCGCAAGGAGGTGAGCGGCAGCGGCAACAAGACCTCGCCCAACGCATTTTCCGGCACTAGCGACGCCGTGCCGTAGCGCACCATGGCCCAGGCACAGCCGACCGTACCGGCGATCGCCACCTGCGCCTGCAATCCCTGGCGGGCGAGCCGCACAACGATGTCGCGGGCAAGCACCGTCTCGCCGCCAAACAGATGCGCGCAGCCACTGATGTCGAGGATCAATCCATCGGGCCGATCAAGGCCGACCAACGGCGTATAATGGTCGCACCAGTCAGCGACCGCCTCAAGGAGCGCGGAATCGGCCTGGTGGTCGGCCTCATGTACGGCGATCGAGGGATACATCGCAAGCGCGTCGGCGAGTGGCATGCCGAGCTTCAAGCCGAGCGCCGCTGCCGCGTCGTTGAACGCGCATATGCGCAACGCCGACTTGACCGGCCTGACAATAATGCGCGGCGTCTCATCCGACGCAGGCAAGCGGCGTTCGATCCGGTCGGTCGAAAGCCGCCTGAGCCACACCGAGAGAAAACGCCGAGAAGACGCGTTCATGGTGATTCCAAATGATGGTCCATTGTCCGATGGGGCCACGCCGGTTTTTGGTGAGCGAGAGCACGAAGGCGGTGCGGCCCAGCCCACCGAAGCGATCGGGACGGCTTGCTGCGGCGGCGACATGCCAGCGCGTTTCCGCCGAGCTGGTGAGCAACGACGAACGATGGCGCAGCAGGAAACTGAAGCCACCGCCGGCGCGCGCTGCGAGCGTCAGCCGGCGCGTGGCGTTGAGATCAGCGATTGATGCATCGTCTGGCAATTCGGCGACGACGCTCGAAAGTGCGCGACACTTGAGCGCTTCTTCCATCGCCCACAACACATCGAGTGGACGCGCGACTTTGAAGATCAGAAGCTCGCGCGCCGGCAAGCCGAAAGGATCGCAACCGGCGCCATAGATCGTGCCGGCCTCACGCGCCGCGAAGTCGGTCTGGATCCAGAGCGTTTGGCGGCCGGCAAGCGATGCCAGCGCCACGATAAAGCCAATAGCCGCGCCGATATCGCGTGGCCCTGCTGGCGCCACCTCGTGCAGGCTGGCCGGGGTCAGTCCGCCCTGCAGCACGTTGTCGATCGGACGGATGCCCAAGCTGAGCATCCGTGCCGCGATGAGATCGGTCTCATGCCCTTCGATCTTCGCCACCGCATCCCGCAGGCGGCAAAGGGTGGCTGGCACTCCAGCAAACATCGGCACCATCAATGTTCATGTTTTGTTCTAATAACACTCCCGTCCGTGAGCGAGAGTCAAGCATCGAACGATTCTACAAAAGATTCAGACGGTTACAGGAAAGACAAAGAGACGCTGCCTACGCTGAAGAGAGCCTCGATCGGGTTTCCGGTTTTCGGCTGATTGATCCTTGTCAAATCCTTGAAGAGGCTGGCGTTGTCTCGGTCGCCGGCCCGAGCTGTAGCTGGCCGTGGTCATCAGTTCCGCGGCCATTTACGTGGTATTACTTCGTCCACTGACAGCTCCGCTAACCGGCTTTGCCGAACTGCTTGCGCAGCTCGCCCTTCGCCCGTTGCAACACCTTCTTGCGCGCCGGCGGCAGGCTCTTGCCGGCCCGATTGATGTAGAAGGTCAGCATCGACATCGCCGAACGATAGGGATCCGACTTGCGCCGCTTGCTGCGTTCGGCAGAGCGCTTGAGCGAAGCAGCGATGCGTTTCGGACTGCGCAATTTAAAGACGCCCTGTTCCAGATCGAGTGCGTTGCTCTGCTTGGTGACTCGGCTAGACCATCGCTTGGGTTTGCGGCCCGGCATTTCGAATGCCTCTCATCGCTGGTTACGGTAGCGCACAACCGTGTTCCCCGAATGCGTCGAAATCGTTGCAAAGCGGATCGCCGCGCTGGCCTTACAACGCGGGCTGGGGGTTATGGACCGGGCGAACTGGTCGACACCATCCTGGTAATCGCTGTGATTTCTGGCTTTGATGGGGCGCTTATAGTTAGGCGCCAATAGCCACCTTGATACGTTTTGTGGTCAGCCTGTCCGGCCTCGTTCCTGCCCCGTTAGAATATGTCCTGCCCCCCGGGTTAAGATGGGCTGGAATTAACGGATGGCGATGATTGCAACTCTGCAGAGTCTGCGACGGGCGGAAGCCAAGTGTGTGAGATGCCCGCTCTATAAGCATGCAACGCAAGTCGTGCCCGGCGAAGGGCCGGGGCGTGCGCGCATCATGTTCGTCGGCGAACAGCCGGGCGACAAGGAAGACATCGCAGGCCGTCCTTTTGTCGGGCCGGCGGGCAATATTCTGGACAAGGGGATCGCCGATGCGGGTATCGACCGCCGGCAGGTGTTCGTGACCAACGCCGTCAAGCATTTCAAATTCGTGCAACGCGGCAAACGACGGTTGCACAAGAAGCCGAACGCCTATGAAATCGACCGCTGCCAATGGTGGCTCGAGCAGGAGCGGGCGATCGTCAAGCCCAAGATCATCGTCGCGCTTGGCACCACCGCGGTCCGCGCGGTGTTAGGCAAACCGCAGGCCATCAACAATATCCGCGGCCGTCCTATCGCGCTGCAGTCCGGCGAGCGAATGATCTCAACTGTGCATCCGTCCTATCTCTTGCGCATTCCCGACCGCAGTGACCGCCACGCGGCATACAAGGCATTCGTGCGCGACCTGAAGCTTTGCAACAAGCCGGATTGATCCATGGCCAAGCTCGCCAAGTACCGCGCCAAGCGCAACTTCAGCCGCACCAAAGAGCCGCGCGGCAGTCTGTCACATGTCAAATCGAAAAGTACAGGCGGCCGTTACGTCATCCAGAAACACGACGCGACGCGGCTGCATTACGACCTGCGCCTCGAACTTGATGGCGTGATGCTAAGCTGGGCGGTTACACGCGGGCCGAGCCTAGTTCCCGGCGACAAGCGGCTCGCCATCCACGTCGAAGACCATCCAATCGAGTACAACAAGTTCGAGGGCACCATCGCCGAAGGCGAATACGGCGGCGGCACCGTGATGATCTGGGATCGCGGCACCTGGAGACCCGAGCAAGACCCGCACCGCGCCATGCAGAAGGGTCATCTCGATTTCGAACTCTATGGTGAAAAACTCAAAGGCCGCTGGCACCTAGTGCGCATGCGCAAGCGCCCAGGCGAACGGCAAGAGCCGTGGCTGTTGATCAAATCTGACGACAAGTATGCCCGCAAGAAATCCGACCGCGACATTGTCGAGCAGAAGAACCGTTCGGTGGCGACCGGCCGCACCATGTCGCAGATCGCCGGCGACAAGAAGAAGGTCTGGCAGTCAAACCACGCCAAAAGCCGGGCGGCGCCCCGCACCGTCACACCGTCGCCCAAGTCGGCTTTGAAATCCTTGCCAAGGTTGCCCAAGAAAGCAATCTCGCGCAAACGCAAATCGGAGGTCCCCGACTTTATCCCGCCAAGCCTCGCCACGTTGCGCGAAAAGGTGCCAGACAGTCGCGCCTGGAGCTATGAGATCAAGTTCGATGGTTACCGCATCCAGGCCCGCCTCGCCGGCGGCGAGGTAATCCTGAAAACCCGCACCGGCCTCGACTGGACGGACAAATTCCCCACCATCGCTGGCGCCTTCGGCCAGTTCGCGTCGCATGATGTCATACTCGACGGCGAAATCGTTTCCGCCAACGAGCGCGGCATCTCCGATTTTTCCGGATTACAGGATGATCTCAAATCCGGCCGCTATGACCGGATGGTCTATTACGTGTTCGATCTGCTGTATCTCGACGGCGTCGATCTAACCGGCGAACCGCTGAGCGCGCGCCGGAAGGCGCTTAAAACACTGATCCGCAAGTTGCCAAAACGTGGCGTGATCCGCTTCAGCGAGAGCTTCGAGGACGGCGGACCCGCACTGCTCGAACGCGCCTGCAAGATGGGGCTTGAAGGCATTTTGTCGAAGCTGCGCGACGCGCCGTATCACTCCGGCCGTAGCGGCGATTGGGTCAAGACCAAGTGCTCGAACAATCAGGAATTCGTCGTCGCCGGCTATGAGCCGTCCGAAAAAAAGCGCCGCGCCATCCGCTCGCTGCTGCTCGGTTACTATAACAAGCACGAGCTCCGCTATGCCGGTCGCGTCGGCACCGGCTGGAACGAGAGCAAGGAGCGCGATCTGATGCAGCGTCTCGAACCCCTCGCCGCCGACAAGCCGCCTTTCGGGGAGATCCCACCCGAGGAGCGCCACCGCAACGTCCGTTGGGTTCAACCGAAGCTCGTCGTCGAAATCGATTTCCGCGGTTGGACCCGCGACGCCCTGCTACGGCAGGCCTCGTTTCAGGGCGTGCGCGAGGACAAGCCGGCGACGCAAGTTGTGCGGGAGAAGAGCGAGTAGCAGGTGAATACGCTTGGGCAACGAATTTGCGCTTCAATTCTTAGTCCTGAGCGGCAAGTGCTGCTGTTTCTAAGTCGCTTTTTAGACCGGTTAACGATCACCGGTTTCGTCATGGATGAGATTCCGCAGATGACGTTTTAGTTTGAGATAGGCGCTGTCGTCCTCGTCGCGTGGCCGCGGCAAGTCGACCTGGATGAATTCTTTCACGCGCCCGGGCCGGCGCGTCATAACCGCAATGCAATCGGACAGCTTGATCGCCTCATCAATGCTGTGCGTCACCAGCACGACCGTCTTCGGCTCGCGCTGCCAAATGCGCACTAGCTCGTCCTGCATGAAGCTGCGATTTTGCGCGTCCAGCGCGGCGAACGGCTCATCCATCAGCAGCAGCCGTGGCTCCACGGCCAGCGCGCGGGCGATAGCCACGCGCTGCCGCATGCCGCCTGAAAGCTGGTGCGGGTAAGTGTCGGCAAATCCCTCGAGGCCGACCAGATCAATATAATGACGTGTTATGCCGTTGCGCTTGTGCTTGGGCCATCCCTTCATCTCCAGACCGAACACGATGTTCTGGTAGACGCTCATCCATGGGAATAGCGCGTAATCCTGAAAGATCATCGTGTTTTGCCAGCCCGGCTCGCGGATCGGTACATCGTCCACCAGCACTACGCCGGCGGTCGGCTGCTCGAAACCGGCGGCGATGTTGAGCAGCGTGGTTTTGCCGCAACCACTATGTCCGAGGATGGCGCAGAATTGGTGGTTCGGAACCTCGAACGACACGTCGCGCAGCGCTGTGATACTGTTCGGCGCATCGCGTTTGCCGTATACCTTCGATAATCCCCGCACCGCCAACCGGCCCATTGCGTGATCCTATTTACCGAGCGCCAGCGACCACGGCAGCAGCCGGCGGCTGAGGACACGGATGGCAGTATCGATCAACAAGCCGATCAGACCAATCGTCAGCATCCCGACTGTGATCGTGTCGGTGCGCAGCATGCTGCGCGCGTCGTTGATCAGGAAGCCGAGGCCCGAACTTGCGCCGACCAGTTCGGCGGCGACTAGCGCCATCCAGCCGACGCCTAGGCCGATGCGCACGCCGGTGATGATCTGCGGCAAGGCGCCCTTGAGGACGATGCGGATTAGAACCTTGTGCTCGGACGCGCCGAGACTGCGTGCCGCTCGCACTAGGTTCGGATCGATGTTCTTCACGCCGACGATTGTGTTGACCAGAATCGGGAAGAACATGCCGAGGAAGATGATGAACTCGTTTTGTTCGTCGCCGAGGCCGAACCACAGGATGCTGAGCGGGATCCAGGCGAGCGGCGGGATCGGCCGCAGGATTTCCATAATCGGATTGACCTGGCTGTAGACCTGGCGCCACCAGCCCATCGCGATGCCGAGTGGAATGGCGGCTGCGGCAAATAGGAAGGCAAAAACCTCGCGCTTAAGGCTTGCGATCATGTGATAGAACAGTTCGCCAGAGGCGATCATGCCCGCCGCGGTGACTGCGATGGTGGTCGGGGCGGGCATCAGCACCGACATTTGCGGGTCGATGCGCGGCAGCCAGACTTTCGATATGAATTGCCAAAACAAGATAACCACAGCCAAAAAGATTAAGTTCGGCAAGGCCGACACGGCGCCGAACAACCACATGCGCAACCGGACGCCGAGCGGCGCGGCGGCAGGCGAGGCCGGCAGCGCCTGCGCGTCATCGATCGGCACGGACCTTTCAGGACCGTTTATCGGCGCCAGGTGATTGCTTTGCATCTGCTACGTCATCCGACCCTGCGCGGTTCACCATCGCCGTAACGCGAGATGACGGCGGTGAGGCTTGATCCATACCTCGCGGTCTTTTTAAAATTAGCTCATCAGGGCTTGTAGGTCTTGCCGTTGAAAGTCCATGGCCTCGTCAGATCGCTGGCCTCCGGCCAGAGCTGCGGCTCTTTCAGCGTTACGGCGTTCGCGTACTCAGGGTACGGAAGCTGGCCGATCTTTCCCGACCAGTTCGGCGGCAGGAACGGCGCCCGTGTGGGGATCTTCCAACCAAGCTTCTGATAGGTGTTCTCCATAAAGCGGGTATCGAAGGACGCTTCATAGTCATTCGCGGTCAGCGCCTTAGTCAGGCGATTGCGTTCCTTCAACCATTTCGCAATGCGCGCATCTTCTTCGCCCCACATTGCCGCAAAAGGATAGCTGTAGGTCGGCTTGTAGAGGTTGTTGTATAGCTTCGTCTGCTGCAGTAGGAGCTCTTTTCCGAAGTTCTTCAGCATAGGCTCTGCGGCGAGCAAATCGGCCGCCTTGTCTGGATTGAGCCTGATCCAGAGAGTCGCCTCCATGAATGCGTCGCTGATCGACTGCACCACGTCCGGCACGTTGTCAATCAACTCCTGCCGCACATAAAAGCGGCCTTCATAGAAATTGTAAGGAAAGATTGTATCGACCTCGGTTCCGGTCTTACGATTTTCCGTGATGATCGTGACCGAAGGCTCCCATGGCACGACGGCGCCGATGCCTTTCGCCATTAGGATCTGCTCGCTGGGCGGCATGTTCTTCAGGATCACGTCCTTGCCGATCTGGAGGCCGACCACTTCGGCGGCTTGCGTGAAATAGAATTCGGCCGAGGACCCTGTAACAATGCCGATCGTAGCAGGCGGATTGCTGCCTTTGAAATCCGCGAGCTTCTTGATGTTGGAATCGAGCGGCACGACGGTCGAGTGCTTTAGGTTGGGCGCGACCACTGCGATGGCTTTGACCGGCACGCCTCGATCAAGCAGCGAGGTGAAGGGGAAGTTGCCGCCGTTGCCCACCTGGACGCGCGCCGACGCTACCGCCTCGTTGACGTCTGGACCCGCCGCGAACACCTGGAATTTTGCTTCGATGCCGCGCTGCTCGAGCAGACCAGCCTTGTCCATCACGACGTTAATGGTGTTCTGGCCGGAGAACGGGCCCTGCCAGCCGACGCCGATCGGCCACCAGCCCTTCTGCTTCAGCCAATCGACTGATTTCTGCGACACCCTCTCATAGGGTTGCGGCCATCCCCAGTCGGTGAAGCTCTGTGCCGATGCCGGAACGATGCCGCTTAAGAGCGCGGCGAGCGTTGTGGCGGCCAAAATCCTGAACCTCGGTCTTGATTGCTTTTGCATTCCCT
>Ga0207746_1000122_pt1 | contig 11130 bp, 8 predicted proteins | sample LuqExpMetageno75_FD_187832 | JGI IMG/M metagenome (GOLD analysis project Ga0207746, IMG submission 187832) | Tropical forest soil microbial communities from Luquillo Experimental Forest, Puerto Rico - Sample 75 (SPAdes) | ecosystem: Environmental > Terrestrial > Soil > Tropical forest ...
CGCGGGGCAGATCCGTATTTTAGCCGTCGCGACGAACGAGCGCCTTTCGGGCGCACCAGAAATTCCGACGACTGCGGAGGCAGGTTATCCAGACCTGATCGCCCAGCTCTTTGTAGGCCTGTTCGCGCCATCCGAAACCGACCGCCCGGTCATCGAGCGCCTCGCCACGGTCAGCGACGGGGCCGTTGCCGACAAAGCATTCCAGCACAAACTGCAAGATGCGGGCTTTGAACCTGTACCTAGTTTCGGTCCAGATCGCACGAAACAATACCTTGACCAGGAATTAGTGCGATGGACGCCAATCCTCAAAGCCTCAGGTTTGAAGCCGCAGTGAATTGCCGAACTCACCGAGCCACGCCACGGCTCACTACAGATCGCCAATGCGCCGGTGTGCGAGTTCTCGGAGCGCCCCGCGATCGATCTTATTCGTCGAAGCGAGGGGCAACTTCTCGACGAACCAGACGAAGCGCGGGTGCTGATAGGCCGGCCCGTTCTCCAGCGCGAAGCGCTTGATCGCCTCCTCGGTTGGCTGCTGGTCAACCTTCGGAATGATAAAAGCAACTGGCTTTTGGCCTTTGATTTCATCATCGATCGGAACCACGATGGCCTGACTGACCGCCGGATGGTTCTCCAGCATGCGCTCGACGTCTCCCGGATAGACGTTTTCACCGCCGCAATTGAACATGTCGTCGGTGCGGCCGACGAAATAATAAAATCCATCCTCGTCAAGCCGGAATACGTCTCCCGTCACGTAAAAGCCATCCGGCGTGAAAGGCGTCGGCAGATTGGGCCGGTTATGATAGCCAATCATAAGAGCAGGACACTTCATCTCGAGCACGCCCTGATCGGCCTGTTTGTTTTCGTCGTCCACAATTCGCAGCGCGACCTTCGGATGAGGATAGCCGACTGACAGCTCGGGAGTTGGTAGACCAGCAGGATGTGCCCCAAACACGACCGGACCGGCTTCGGTGGTGCCATAGGCGTTGGTCACGACTGCTTTAGGCAGCGCATTCTTAAGTGCTGCCATCAGGCTATGACTGACTGGCGCTGAGCCCATGCGCACAAATTGCACGCTAGAGAGATCGCTCTCCGCCAGAAGATCGGTCTCGCGGAGCATCATCGCGATCATGGGCGGCACCGCGGTGAGCCAAGTGCACCGATAGCGAGTGATAGCGTCGATATAACTTCGCGCAGTGAAAGACGGCAAGAGGACGATGGTGCTGTGGCCGGCAATAGCAAGCTTCGCGAGCGCTAGCGCGTTCATGTGATAAAGCGGCGCTGCAATCAGGTAACGGTGGTGCGAAAGCTCATGTCCACCGAGCCGCGTTTCAACCACCCACAGATGGCTCTGGTGGGATAGGACGACGCCTTTGGGAATCCCGGTTGAACCGGACGTATATAGAAACATTGCAGGCTCGTCGGCCGCGGGCAGCACCGCCGTGAACGCGCCGTTGTCGAGGAATCGAGCGAAGTTTTCGCTACCGGAACCGCCGAAACAAACTACCGGTAGATCGGATGGACAGTCCGAGCGCCGGTCGAGGTCGCAGAACACAAACTTTGCGCCGGCATCGCGAATGACAAACTCGATTGTCGCCCGAGGGAATCGGAAATTGACCGGCACCGCAACAAAGCCGGCGCGCATGATGCCGAAATACGTCGCGAGATATTCGGCGCAATTCGCCGATAGAATGGCAACACGATCGCCGCGCGACAAGCCTCGCGCGAACAGCGCTCGCGCGACGCCATTGGCCATTTCGTCGATCGCTGCGAAACTCAACTCGCGCGGATTGCTTTCCCCGCTGAGATCGATAAGCGCTACTTTCGACCGATCGCCGTCCTGATCGATGAGTTGGCCGAGATTGGGAAAAGTGGGCATGATGTAAGGATTTAGGCGGTCAGGCCTTCGGCGGAGCGATGAAATAGGTGCCGCGGCCGCTCGCCAGCAATTTGCCTTTGGCGTCATAGACGAAGGCTTCGCTCGAAGCGAACTGCCCGCTGAGTTTGACGATCTTGCCCCGACAGGTCAGGTCGCCTGGCATGGCCGCGCTGTGATAGTCGACCCGAAGGTCTACCGTCGGCGCCGGCCGGCCCAACGATTTCACCATCGCCCAGTCTGCGGTAAGGTCGACCAGCGCGGCAAGAATGCCGCCGTGCGTGTAGCGCCGCTCCGGATTGACGACCCACTCCTCCCGCCAAGTCGCGGTCAATTCGATGCCGCCTTCGTTGACCGCGATCACCTTGAGGCCCAACCATTGATGATACGGCCCGCGCGTGATCATCGCTTGCACGCGTTCTACGGTCATTTCCACGCTTGAGGGGCTTTCGGCAGTCATGGCGTCACCACCACTTTGCCGAACACCTCGCGATCGCGAACAAGCCGCAATCCTTCAACGGCCTTCTCCAACGGCAGCACCTTGTCGATCACGGGATGCATCTTGCCCTCTTGAATTAGACCGAGAAGCCCACGCAAGTCTTCGTCGTAGAAACTGTTCGAGCCCTGGATATTTATCTCAAAACTCCAGACGTAACGCAGGTCTTCCTTGGGATCGTGGCCGGCGGTCGCACCGCAGACCAGGAGCTTGCCGCCGCGCTTGAGGCATCGTAATGACGGTAACCATGTGTCGCCGCCGGTGAAATTGATCACGACGTCGACTCCGCCCTCATAGGTCCGCCGCTGCGGCTTGCCGTATTTCTCGACCGCCCATTTCGACCAATCGACCTTGGTGTAATCGATCAACTCGTCGGCGCCGATATCCTTGAGTCGCTGCAGCTTTTGTTCGCTCGAGGCACATGCTATGACCTCTGCGCCGAGAAGCTTGGCGAGGATCACGCAGCCGGTCCCAACGCCACCACTCGCCCCGAGCACCAGCACGCGATCGCCCTTCTTCACCGTCTTGTGCATAATCAGCATGCGGTGCGCGGTGCCGTATGCGACGGGTAGCGAGGCGGCTTCCTCGAAGGTCACGCCGTCGGGCACGGTCACGAGCTGGTCGGCGGCTACCAGGCAATATTGGGCCATGCCGCCGTCGAGCATTTCGCCCATCAGCCCTTTCTTCTTGTTGACCGAATTCACCAGGACTCGGTTGCCGACTGTCCAACCTGTCACGCCTTCGCCGACCTCGACGATCTCGCCGGCTAGATCCAGACCAATGATGACCGGCAGCGGCACCTTGATGCCGTGCATGCCTTTGACCGTGAACAAATCATGGTAGTTGAATGAAGAAGCGCGCACCCGCAGGACGACATGACCGCTTACGGCCCGCGGGGTCGGATAATCCTGCACAACTTTCAGATTTTCGAGGCCGCCATGGGAGCTTAACACCAGGGCCTTCATCGTTTGCGGTATCATTTATTTTCCACTTTCACTGCTGTCGGATAGCCCGCGACATCTGCCAGCCGGAGCGAAGACGTAGACCGTAGATTGCGAATGCACCTGGAAAAACACCCGAAACCAGCACGGTCGTCTGCAAAGCGCAATACGCAAACTCCGGAGGTATTCGGCCTGACGGCTCGCGCCGCTCAGACGTAGACCCACGCCGTGCGCATGGCGGTCCCGCGAGGCCCGTCAGTTGCCTCCATCGCTCGACGATTTATAGGTAACCGACCGCTTAGGTCTTGGCGAAGGATGGTACCATGAATGAAGACTTTCGTCAGTTCCTCGCGCGTTTGCGGGAAGCCGGAGAATTGGCCGACCTGCATCAGCCGGTCGATATTCGCCACATCGCCACGCTGGTCGATCAGGCCAAGACCGCTTTATTTTTTCACAATGTGATCGGTTACGACATGCCCGTGGTCTCGGGCATCATACGCTCGCGCGAGCGAGCGATCATGTCGATGGGCTGCAAGACCTACCGCGAAATTGAGGACCTGCTCCAACGCGGAATCAGCAATCCCATCGCATCGAAGTATGTCGATGCCGCGCCCGTGCACGAGGTATTTATCGATGGCGACCAGGTCGACCTTTACAAGCTGCCGATACCGATGTCATCGATCTACGACGGCGGCCCGATGATCACTGCTGGGGTCGCGATCGCGCGCGATCCGGAATTCGGACTTAACAGCGGCATCTACCGGTTCATCGTCAAGGAAAAGAACCTGACGGGAATCGACTTGGTCACCCCCAACAATATGCGCATGTTCGCTCAGCGTGCGCTGGCGCGGGGACAACCACTGCCGGTATCGATTTCAATCGGAACCCACCCATTTGAGATCACGGGTGCCGGTTACCGGGCGCCGCTCGGCGTCGATGAAATGGCCATCGCAGGCGGTTTACGCGGCAAGCCCGTCGAGCTCGCCGCCTGTCGGACCATCGACCTGCCGTGCATCGCCAACGCCGAAATCGTTCTCGAAGCGGAAATACTGCCGACCGGCTGGACTTTTCCCGAAGGTCGCTTTGGCGAGTTTACACGACTGATGGGCGGATTGCACTGGAACCCGCTGGTTCGGGTTAAAGCCATAGCGATGCGCAACAATGCGATCTATTACAATCTGCACATGCCGTGGGAGAACACTTGGCTGGCTGCACCGACCCGTTATGCAGCAATACGGCAGGCGCTGAAGACGGCCGGCGTCGTCGTCAAGGACATCAACGTGACGCTCGGCGGCTGCGCCTTCTGGCACGCGGTGATATCGATCAAGAAGCAGCCGGGCGAAGCAAAAAACGCTCTGCTCGCCGCTTTGTCGGTCATGGACCTCAAACATGTTGTTGTAGTCGATGACGATATCGACGTGTTCGATGCCAACGAAGTGGAATGGGCGATCGCAACGCGCGTTCAGGGCGACCGCGATATCCTGATCGTGAGCGACGCCAGAGCAAAACCGCTCGACCCGAGCCTGCCGCAGGGCTTCGGCGTTGTGCCGACCGGGGCCAAGGTGGGGATCGACGCGACAATTCCGGAGGGCATTCCGCACGAACATTATGAGCGGATCACCTACGCCTACGCCTCCACCGCGCGGATCGAGGATTACATTGGTGGCAAGTCGGATGCCACAGGTGATAGCGGTGACGAAAGCGTGGTAAAATCCCTTGCTGATCGCATCGCTGCGGCTATCGAAACCGAGCCGCAATACTACACGGACATCGCGGAGCGATTTTCGACTTACAATTTCAATACAGTCGCACGCGCGATCGGTCATCTACACGCCACAAGCCGGCTGTGGCAGGATCCCAGGGGCCGCATGTGCATCCGTGGCTCAAAGTTCGCTGCAGTACCGCCCGGAAAAGCCGTCCCGTCGAAGTGACGCAAAGCTTCCATGGACCTGTCCGCCGACCGCTCACTGAAGCTTAAGGCCAGCGGCCTCGATGACTTCGCGCCACGTTGCAGTCTCTTCAACGAGGTGTTTGGCAAACTCGCTCGGCGAAGCACCGACTGCCGAAAATCCAAGCGCTGCAAGTCGCTCGGCGACCTCCGGCAAGGCAATCACGCGCCGAACTTCCTCGCTGAGCCGTGAAATGACATTCCCCGGCGTGCCCGCCGGAGCGAAAATCCCATCCCAACCCTCACCCTCAAGCCCCGGATAGCCAGCCTCGGCGATCGTGGGTGCGTCCGGGAGGGCATAGGATCTCGCTTTGCTGAACGTCGCCAAGACTCGCAAACGATTTGCCTTCACAAGCGGCGCTGCCGCAGTAAGCCCGGCAAAGCCGATCGGAGTATCACCGGCGAGAACCGCTTCGGTTGCCGGCCCGCTGCCATTATACGGGACGTGTACGAGATCGAGAGCGAGCTTCTGACGAAACCGCTCACCTAAGAGATGCGACGGCGTCCCTACACCCGGCGACGCAAAACTGTACTTGGCAGGATTGGCACGCAAGAACGCGACCAATTCAGCGACGCTACGGACCGAGATCGAAGGGTTGATCGAAAGTGCGATCGGAAAGCTCACAGCGAGCGAGACTGGTTCAAAATCCTTAACCGCATCGTACGGCACGGTTTCATACAATATCGGATTAATAATGTGGTTATTCGCCGTAAGCAGCAATGTGTAGCCATCCGGAGCCGCCTTCGCCACACGACCGGTGCCGATATTGCCGCCCGCGCCGCCGCGATTTTCCACGTAAAATTGCTGGCCAAAATGCGCTGATAGATTATCCGCCAAAATCCGGCCAAAGACATCAACGGGGCCACCCGGCGCGAACGGCACGATCACACGAACCGGTCGCGCAGGATAGTCTTCTGCCATTGCGCTTCGCGCGGTAGCAAGAAACAAAGTGCCAGCAGAGCCGGTGATAAATCGCCGACGCGAAACGCTCATTTTTCTACTCCTTGAATCTCGGCTCACGTTCTAGTTCTTGCTATCTCTCTCAAGGCCGCGATAAAGCAATCGACTTCATCATAAGATTGTATAGCGCGAGCGACGCTCGAACGGTTCCTTCAACGCCAAATCGCCGCAAGATTGGCTGCGCGCAATGATGACCCGATCTAACGGCGATGCCATATTCATTCAGTTTCTTGGCGAGAAAGTTCCATGATTCTGTTCGTTTCGCTGGTGAATGAAGCTCAGATCGTTAAGCGGGAATGATAGGCAAGAGCAAATGCGATGGCCGCAGAGCATCGTGATAGACTTTGTGGAGTACCGTCCGGCTGCTGCAAATGTGGTAGGGGACGTATTCCGCATTGGTCGCGCCAGCGACGCCGGTCGGGAGGTCCATGCTGGCGATCTCCAGGCAGATGCGATGCCCTTTGCGAAACAGATTCGCTGTCGCCATGACTTCGATCTGATATTCCGTCACCTCGCCCGGGACGACCGGCTTACGGCTCTCGCGCGTCAATAGATGCCAGGGCTTCCAGGGCTTTGAACGCTTTGGATCAGTCGCGCGGAGCGAGGCCTTAAGCCACCCCCGCGTTACTTCACGTTGAGGCAGATCCTCGGGCAGGTCGCGTTCACCCTCCCGCACGCTCATCACTGAAGGGTCGGGGCCAACGTCTTTGAGGATGACAAACCAATTGGTGTCGTCCTGGTCGATCTCGGCGAACAACGTGAAAGATATCGGACCGGCCACCAAAACGTCGTCCGGAAGCGGATCGGTCAGATATCGCAGGCTTTGAACAGTCTTAGTCTGCGACGGCGGCATTTGGACAAAGGCATCGGGCGGGATGAACTGTTCGATGCTCGACGGCACAAATGGATCGGCACTCAACCGCTCCCAGCTGTTGAGGTAGAGCTTTGTCCACTGTGCTTCTGGCAGCGGCCAGTTCGAGGCGGTGCGCCACCGGTTCTCGCCCATCACCCAGAACTTAACGGGTGGTTCGTTCATGATGCCGGTATCGACTCCACGAAGCCAGTGATCGAACCATCGCAGCATTTCGCGATGGAAAGAATGAAACGGCCGCTCCAGGTGCGCCGGGCCTGTGAACATCAGCTTCTTGGGTGCGTCGACGGCCGCGAAATAGTTCTGTGCGCCGTTCAGATGGGTCTTGTACGTGTAACCGTACCAGCCCGAGCCCGTATAGAAGGGCACCTTGATGTTCGAGAGATCGGCTTCTGCGCGCTCTGTCGCACCGGCCTTGTCGTAGGGATCGATGAACATGTCGAAGATCGGGGGCATATGCTGCCCCTTCTGAGCGATCATGTTCAGAATGTTCGGGTACATCCGGTAATCCGGATTGGCCATAGCCTCCCGCCAATAAGCTTCCCTCGGTTCAGGCAGCGCACCAGGGGCGCCCCTGTTCTGGTGCATTGCGGAGAAATGTCCGACCAGATAGCGGAAAAGATGTAGGACGCCGCCTGGATATTCCTCGCGAAAGCTGCCGAGCACGCCGTAGGCGCCGCGCGGATCAAACGGGAAAATCGCCTTCAAATGCGGAGGCTGCTGCTTGGCTGCGTGGAACTGCTCGGCGCCAAAGCCTGAAATCCCGACCATACCGACGTTGCCGTCGCACCACGGCTGCGCCGCGATCCATTCGATCAGATCGTAGCTATCCCATTGCCGCGAACCGCCGCCTTCTGATTTGCCGACCCCGCGCGGAGAGCCGATAACATGGATGTAGCCGCGCGACACCAGGAAATGCGTATCGCCGGCTTCCATCGGTCCAGTCCACAGCGGGGTCCACGCCGGCTGAGGCGGAAGTTCGCGCCCAATGTCGGGGCCTTGGAAGTCCTTGTTGTAGATCGCAAAGGCCAGCAGCGCCGGCAGCTTCTCGCTCGTGTCCGGGCGATAGATGTCCACGCACACCTTGACGCCGTCGCGCATCGGAACGAACACGTCGGTCTCGCGTATCATCTTTTGATACTGCGGAGCCCGGTCATAATCAGTCGGAGGTGCGTCGCTCGAACTCAGTGTCAAGGCACTGATGCTGGTGGTGGCCATTCTCACTCTCTCTTATGTCTCGTCGCTTCGTGTTGATGAGCGCCTGGGGTCGGTTGTTGGCCCGAGCGCTATTCCACCTTGAGGCCGGCGGACTTCACCACCTTTGCCCACTTATCGGCGTCCTCAATGATGAATTTCGCGAACTCTGCCTGCGTGCTTACAAACTGATCGGTTCCGAGATCGGCGAAACGCGCCTTGACCGTCGGGTCGGCGAGCGTGGCGTTGGTTTCCTTGTTGAGTCGCTGAAGGATTTCCGCGGGCGTGCCCGCTGGCGCGCTGATTCCGACCCACCCGATCACTTCGAAGCCTGGAAACGTTTCACTGATCGCCGGCACATCGGGCAGAGCGGGCCGACGTTGCGCGCTGGTTACGGCAAGCGCCTTGAGCTTGCCGGACTGCACCACCGGTAATAAGGCGCCGACCGTATCAAACAGCGCCTGAACGTCGTTGCCCATCAACGCTGAAATTGCCGCCGGCGAACCTCGATAAGGGATATGCTGCGTCTGAATACCCGCAGTCGTGCGAAACAATTCGCCGGCGAGGTGCGTCAGGTTGCCGGTACCGTTTGAGGCAAGGTTGACTTTGCCCGGATTGGCCTTGGCGTATGCGAGGAAGTCGGCAAGCGATTTGGCGGAGAAAGACGGATTCACGACCAACAGAAAAGCGTCGCGGTCGATCGTTGCAACTGGCGCGGTATCACGCGTGATGGTGACCGGCACGTTCGGATAAAGCGATGCCGCTATTGTGTGCGCCGATGACGAAACCAAAAGCGTGTGACCGTCAGCGGGTGCTCGGGCCACCGCCTGCAGGGCGATCGTCCCTCCTGCGCCCGGGCGGTTTTCAATGATTACCGGTTGGCCCAGCCGTCGCGATAGACCGTCACCGATCAGGCGCGCCATAACGTCGGGTATGGCGCCCGGAGGCGTGAAGGCAACCAGCGTTATGGGTCTCGTTGGATAGGTCTGCCCCCACGACCTCACGGACACAAGGGGGACTGCGGCGGCCGCCGCGGTCAGTTGAAGAAATTTCCGGCGCGACGGAACTCTAGAGAGCAGGTTCCGGCTCTTTGTCATTGTCGTTTCTCCCTATTCGACGTCGGCCGACGATTCGAGGTCGGCCCTTTGCGATCAGTCCGCGGAAACACCAGAGCGGCAGAACTAAAGCGATTTCGGTTGATTCAAGTTCGAATGAACGCAAAAACCGCTAATTGTGATGTTTATGCCACAAAGATCTAAATTCCACACGACTGAGCCAAAGGAAGCCAACTTAAGACAAAATTAACTCAAACTCTCGAGCGTCGGGAACGCCTGCCGAGCATACGGTGTCTCGGGGCGATTGATGGGGTGTCTCATGAAAAATCTGTCTCATGAGTACTATGTTCTCAAGATCGATGGCCGAGTAAATTCGACACATCGACGCTTTATGGATGCGGTGAGAGCGGGCTTGCAACTCAAAAATGAGTTTCCGCAGCACGACATCAAAGTTCGCCTTGCGCAGGACTCATCTGAAGAAGTAATGCGGGACAGTGTGGTTCATTGATCCGACGTAGTATCAACGGGTCGGACTAATCTTCGCTGCCGAAGGTTTGCAGGTTCATCGCCATCTCGCGCGAAGGCGGCAGGTGGCGCGCATATTACCGTTGTCTTTTCCGAACCCTCAACGCCATGCTGCGCGACAACGTCGCCTGGCAGCCCAAATCCGCCTGAGCCAACATCACAGTTGCTCATTCGATCACCTCGTCGGCGCGGGCGAGCAGTGATGCTGGTATCTGTATCCCGATCGCTTTGGCGGTCTTGAGGTTGATGACCAACTCGTACTTTGTTGGCGCCTGCACTGGTAGATCGACTGGTTTCTCGCCCTGGAGGATGCGATCGACGTAGCCTGCGGCTTGACGATACTGATCGACAAAATCAGGCCCATAAGAAATCAAGCCGCCGGCAGCGACAAAGGAGTGGTTGGAATATACCGCGGGCAGCTTGTGTTGCGCCGCAAGCGCGATAATCAATTCGCGATGAAGCAGCGTCCGGCCGCCCGCCGCCACGATCAGCCCACCGTTTGGAGTGCGCGCGAACGCCGCGATAGCGCGCTCGATCTCGTCGGCGTCGCGCATGTTGATCGGATTAATCTCAACTTTAAGTGGCTGCGCTGTGGTTTGCAGGGCCGCCAGCATGGCGGTGGATCCGCCTTGGGTTGGATCACGCGGGGTCGCTACCCGCGATACGCCGGGTGCGATCTCTTTGAGCAACTCCAGCCATTTCGATGCGATGCCGTATTCAAAATTCATGAAACCGCTTGCGTTGCCGCTCGGTCGCGCCAGGCTGTCGACAAACCCGGCGACGACTGGATCGGTGACGGCCGCGAATACGATCGGCACAGTGCGGGTGACCTGTAGCAGTGGCGCGAGTGTAGCGGCACCGTGAGCCAGGATGACGTCTGGGGTAAGCGCGGCCAATTCCGACGCGTGTTTGCGAATCTCGGCGGCATTGGATGTGGCCCAGCGCGTGTCGATGCGCAGGTTGCGGCCAATGGTCCAGCCCAATGGCACCAGTGCCTGATGGAACGCCCCAATCCAGGCCTGAAAATCCCCGTCGTCTGCAGTTGCGGGAACGAGGATGGCGACGCGCCGGATCCGTTCGGGCTGTTGCGCCCGTACTACGAGCGGCCACGCCGCCGCCGCGCCGCCGAGAAGCGTGATGAACTCGCGCCTCCTCACTCGATCACCTCGTCGGCGCGGGCGAGCACTGATGGCGGAATTGTGAGGCCGAGAGCCTTCGCGGTTTTAAGATTGATGACCAGCTCATACTTGGTCGGCACCTGCACCG
>Ga0207746_1000124_pt1 | contig 10985 bp, 9 predicted proteins | sample LuqExpMetageno75_FD_187832 | JGI IMG/M metagenome (GOLD analysis project Ga0207746, IMG submission 187832) | Tropical forest soil microbial communities from Luquillo Experimental Forest, Puerto Rico - Sample 75 (SPAdes) | ecosystem: Environmental > Terrestrial > Soil > Tropical forest ...
CGCTGGGATTGGCTGGCGGATTTGCTTTTATATTGAGCAACACAACGACTGCGCGTGCAGATGAGATTACTGTGCTCGCCTCGAGCGGGGTTAAAGCAGCCGTTGTTGAGCTTGCGCCGCAGTTCGAGAAAGAGACCGGACATCGTCTCACCTTCACCTGGGGTGCATCCAACCTTCTGGTTAAACAGATCGAAGATGGAACGGCCTTCGACGTCGTGATTGTCAGTCCGGCATTGATCAAGAACCTGGTCCAGGAAGGCAAGGTGGTGGAAGGCTCAGCCGTTGATCTCGCTCGCATCGGAATGGGAGTCGCGGTGAAACAAGGTGCACCGAAGCCGGACATAAGTAGCGTTCAAGCGTTTAAAGAGACGCTGCTAAATGCAAAAGCGATTGCATACGCTAGCGCGGGGCTCAGCGGTCGTCAGTTTATGAGCATCGCGGTCAAACTGGGGATTGGCGAGCAAGTCCGCGCGAAGAGCAAGACCAACCCCGAGGGTGTAGCGGCTGAACTCGTTGCAAAGGGTGAGGCTGATACGGCAATCCAACTCATTACGGAACTGGCCTCGGTCTCAGGGATCGAGATCGTCGGTCCCCTGCCGCCAGATATCCAGAGCTACATCGTGCTAACTGGAGGCGTCGGCACCAATGCCAAGGACAAGGCGGCTGCGCAAGCGTTCATAAAATACCTAACTACACCCGCCGCAATTTCAGTCATCAAGGCCAAACGAATGGAGCCAGGCTGACGCCCCAGTAAACCGTGCGTGGACCAACGGGACAAATCACGTAAACCTAACTGTATGGGCTACAACGCACGCAACGACGAAATCCACGAAAACCTCGAACGGATGCGCCGGGAACGCGCGAGGACGCCCTCGCCGTCGTCAGGTCGGCAGGTCGAATAACTACCTCAGCAACAGGTCGAGTTGCAGCGCCTCATTGAACGGTACTGCCGAGTGCGGGATGCCGTTGCCAGCCGACTGCGCGTCGCCGCTCACCGTATAGAAGCGGTCGCCGATCACACCTATACCGAGGCCGTGTCGCTGATGTGGCATTGACGGCAACACCTCCCACCGGTTCAGCGCCGTATTGTAGGCTTCGACGGCCTTAAACGCCGCGAGGAAACGCATGTCCTGGCCTTCGCCGCCGGGCACGAGGATGTAATCCTTGTACACCGTCGCGCCTATGGCACTCCGCGCGGTCGGCATCCGCGCTTTAGGCGTCCACAGGTCAGCGACCGGATCGTACATCTCGACCAGGTCGATATTATTACTGGTCCCTGAGATGAAGGCGCTCCCGACACGGCCACCGATGGCGTAGACTTTGTCGCCGACGGCAGCAACGCCGTGATGATTGCGCGCCACCAACATCGAGCGGCGTGTCCGCCAGGTATTGGTGGCGGGGTCGTATTCCTCGACTGTTGCAAGGACATTGATCGGGCGCGCTGGGTGGATTCCGGCCTCGGTTACGCCGGACAGCGAGGCGGCACCGCCGACCACATAGATCTTGCCGTTGGCGACGGCTGCGCCCGCAGCACCGCGCTTGGTCGGCATGGGCGCTAACGCCTTCCACAAGTCCGCCACCGGATCGTACTCCCAAGCGTTATCGATCGGATCCCAGGCGGGCGGCGCGCCGGTCGGAAGCTTAAAACCGCCAAAGGCGTAGATCTTGTTGTTCAGGCTGGCGAAGGCGACGTGGTGCGACGGCAGTGCCATCGGCTTCTTCTTGGTCCACGCATTGGTCGCGGGGTCGTATTCATAGACGAAGGCGAGCGGGGTCCAGCCCGGACCGAGGCCGCAGAAAATGTAGAGCTTGCCGTTTGCCGTCGCCCCTAACAGCTCTTCGGCCGGTTCGGGGAAGGGGGTGAGCGTCGTCCACGGGTTCATGGCGGTCGGGCTGGTGGGTGCTTGTGCGTGTGCGGCTAGGGTGGCGCCCACTAGCAGAGCTGCGCCGGTGAGTGCGAGGAGCAAGCATCTCCATGATCGCGTCATTTTAGTTCCCTCCCTCTTAGTTATATCGATACTGCGGTGCGTCGCCCTTAACTGAGCCGCGTCAGTTGGCAGCCTCCTTCATTCCAGCTTCACCTTCCAACTCTCGCGCTTGTCGGCACCGGAACTAGATGGAGCAGGATAACGAATCGGCCCTTCCTCATCGAGCGCCTTCCAGCCACCATAGCGGCGCAGCTCCTCGACGGCTTCGCCGGCGATCTGCCAGCGCGTGTCTTCGTCGAGCTTGAGCTTCTTGCCGGACGCCCCGCCACCTTCAAAGCAACGTCCATGGATCGTTATCGAAGCTATGCGGAACTCCGCGAGAATGAGCGAGAGGACATTGATTTCCGAATCTTTGTGATCGATCGCGCAGCACCGGTTGCAGTGATCGCTCCACATGGCGGGAAGATTGAACCGGGGACCTCAGAGATAGCCAGGGCAATAGCGGGGACTTCGTACAGTTTGTACTGCTTCGAGGGGTTACGGCGCCGCCCTCACCGCGATCTGCACATTACGTCCACGAATTTCGATGAACCACGGTGTCAAGAACTAATTAAGACGCACGACTTCATAGTATCTGTGCACGGCATGAGCGGCGATCATGAGGCCATCGATGTGGGAGGCCGGGATATCGAGCTTAGGGATGGGATTTGCCAAGAATTAGATCAGGCTGGATTCCCAATAGCTATCGTCACGATGGGCGCTCGCGCTGCAATCAATGAAGCCAACGTATGCAATCGAGGGCGTCGTCGGTCTGGTGCCCAATTAGAAATCACGAGAAGCTTGCGAGACACACTAACGAGAGATTCTAAAAATCTGCGGTTGTTACTTTTTGCAGATGCCGTCCGGCGTGCGCTGGTTTGTAGAAAAGATATATAACTTTATCGGGTGGAATGGGCACACATAGACGAGGATGATTGAAAGCTAGCGGGGGCTACCATCGAATAGTAAAAGCAACGCCAGTAACGACAGTGTGCGGTCCTATGGTTGTATGCCGCTTCGATGAGGGCGAACCAACGTGGGTCTAGTGCCAGCACGGCCGGTTATGATTTTAGCGATTTGTGCTGACTAAGGTGCGTGTGGGCAGTTGAAGAAATAACCCCTTGGCGAGGTCAACGGCTCACCGAGGAGAGAAGGTCGCCTGGTAGCCTCGATATGCGCTCCTCTTCGATCGTGAGTGTAAATCTGCTTCCAAGTTTATCAGCAGAGCGAGGACGGGCGGAGTGGCTTTGCCACCGGTCCCGTCCCCGCTCATCAAACGACACGTACAAGATGTCTGCCCCTGAGTTACTCAGCATGCGTGGCTGAGTCTGCTCTTGGCCGATTCTGTTGAAAAAGGCGTGGCTTGCGACGCAGTTCGATGAGTGATTCAGTCCTGTTGATGCGCAGGACTGGACGCTCATGATGGGACTTCGGCAAGTCGAACAGGCTGCGTTGTTCTATGAGTTCTCGCTTGAAAGGCACGTTCCCCCGATCACCTCCTTCGCTCGATAGACAGGTTTGTCGAGCTCGGTGAGCTCAGGCGCGAGCTCGCGGGCGCCGGATTTTATGATGACTTGAGTTAGGTCGCATGGTTCAGTATTTTTCGTCCAACTGTAAATGGGGAAGCCCGTCGGTGCGAGGCCTTGCTGCAGTATTTATTTCCTTGGCAACAGGTTCCATCGCCGTCGCGGGTCCTGGCGATGCCGAAAAGGCGAAGGAGATGCTTGCTCGCGTTGTCGTCGCCGTTCAACGAGACCAGAACGCGGCGATTCAAATGTTCAACGCGGGCACAGATGGGTTTAAGGATGGAAATATCTATCCGTTCTGTTTCCGTCTTTCCGATGGGGTTGTTATCACTGGGCAGACCTCCGGTTCAGATATACGGACATTTCCAGGCAGTGGGCATCAGATATTCGAAGCGGCGCAAAAAAACGAGGGCGAAATCACCGAGATCACTTATTTGGCCAAGAAGCCGCCGCCTGCCGACGCTACTCCAGTAAAAAAGGTCAGTGTGGTGCGCAGGATCGGACAGCTTGGGTGCGGGGTTGGATACTATCCGTGATGGACCCTCAGCCTCAGGCGCTATTTGAAAAACTGGTTTAAATATGATGCTGCACTGCACATGTCCGGTTTCGAGCAAAAACGGACGTTGACCCGCGGTTAAGTCCGAACCCCTTCCACAATCCCTCGACCTGTTGTTACGATCCCCTTGTCCGGGACGGCAACGAGGCGGCGCGAATTCATCAAAGCCTCAAGCCATTGGATAGTTGGATAGGACGCAAGCTGACCAGTTGGGGCGTCCGGGGAGGTATATCTATGATACCTGCATCCTTCGCATATCATCGTCCGTCATCGATCAAGGAAGCGGTCACTCTGCTCGGCAGCCTAGGCGATGACGTACGCACCATTGCTGGCGGGCATAGTCTAATTCCGATGATGAAGCTGCGGCTCGCAAGCCCGGCGCATCTCATCGATCTTGCTGGCATTGCCGATCTCAAAGGCATTCGTGAGGACGGCGAAGATGTCATTATTGGAGCGATGACAACACAGCACGAGGTCATTGCCTCTGACTTTCTGGCCAAGAAAATTCCGATCCTTAGCGAAACATCAATTGTAATTGCTGATCCACAGGTGCGTTATGTCGGCACAATTGGAGGTAACGTCGCGAATGGAGATCCGGGCAACGACATGCCGGCTGTCATGATGTGCCTCAATGCGACCTATCACGCCGTTGGCGAATCCGGCGAACGCCGCATTTCCGCGCGTGAATTCTATCAGGGTGCGTATGTCACAGCTCTCAAACCGGGCGAGATCGTGACTGCCATTCGTGTTCCAGTACCGGCGGCCGGGCATGGCCATGCTTACGAAAAGCTCAAGCGCAAAGTCGGCGATTACGCGACCGCTGCAGCAGCAGTTGTGTTGACTGCAAGTGGAGGCAAGGTTGCGAGTTGCTCAATCGGCTTGACCAACGTGGCGGAGACGCCGCTATGGGCAGAAGAGGCGAGTAAAATCGTGACCGGCTCGGCGCTCGACGCTGCGACGGTGAAAAAAGCGATCACTGCCGCGGAAGCGATAACGTCGCCGGCGAGCGACGGCCGTGGGCCAGCTGCCTATCGCACTAAGATGGCAGGCGTAATGCTGACCCGCGCCCTCGGCCGCGCCAAAGCTCGCGCTGGTTTTTGAGTACGGGAGAGAGCCATGGCGAAATCGCAGATTTCCATGACCGTGAACGGCAAGAAGGTGGAGGAGCTCGTGGAGCCCCGCACCTTGCTCGTCCATTTCCTGCGCGAACAACTACATCTCACTGGTCCGCACATCGGTTGCGAGACGAGCCACTGTGGCGCCTGCACGGTCGATCTCGACGGCAAGTCGGTGAAATCATGCACAATGTTCGCTGTGCAGGCGAACGGCACGGATATCCGCACGATTGAAGGCATGGCCGCCGCGGACGGAACGCTCCACGCGCTGCAGGACGCTTTTCGCGAAATGCACGGCCTGCAGTGCGGGTTCTGCACGCCCGGCATGATTGTGCGTGCCTATCGTCTGCTGCAGGAAAACAAAAATCCGACCGAAGAAGAAATTCGGTTCGGGATCTCAGGCAATCTGTGCCGCTGCACGGGTTACCAAAACATTGTCAAAGCAATTCAATACGCTGCCGCCAAGTTAAGCGGCGCGCCGTTCCAGGAGGCTGCAGAATGAACGACATGACCCCCACCTCCGCTGAACGTGCCGAAAAGCTGCAGGGCATGGGCTGCAAGCGCAAGCGCGTCGAAGATATCCGCTTCGTTCAGGGTAAGGGCAATTACGTCGACGACATCAAACTCCCCGGCATGCTGTATGGGGATTTCACCCGCTCACCGCATGCGCACGCGCGCGTCAAAAAGATCGACACGACTAAGGCGGCCGCGGTGCCAGGCGTTGTGGCGGTGCTCACTGCGGAAACCCTAAAGACCGTCAATCTAGACTGGATGCCAACACTTGCGGGCGATGTGCAAATGGTACTCGCCGACGGCAAAGTGCTGTTCCAAAACCAAGAAGTGGCTTTCGTCATCGCCGAGGACCGGTACATCGCGGCCGATGCCGCCGAACTGGTCGAAGTCGAATACGAAGCGTTGCCATGCAACGTCGATCCGCTCAAAGCAATGGCTGCCACTGCACCGGTAATCCGAGAGGATATTAAAGACAAAAAAGAAGGCGCTCACGGCCCACGTAAGCATTACAACCACGTCTTCAATTGGCAGGCCGGCGACAAGGCCAAGGCCGACGCAGCTTTTGCCAAGGCAGACGTCACGATCAAAGAGATGATTGTTTATCCGCGCGTGCACCCGTGCCCACTCGAGACCTGTCAGTGCGTAGCGTCGTTCGACAAGATCAAGAGCGAACTTACATTGTGGGGCACGTTTCAGGCGCCGCATGTCATCCGAACCGTTGGCTCGCTGATTTCAAAGATCCCCGAAAACAAGATCCACGTGATCGCGCCGGATATTGGCGGCGGCTTTGGCAATAAAGTTGGCGCCTATCCAGGCTACATCTGCGCGATCGTTGCATCGATCGCGACCGGTCGTCCGGTGAAATGGGTTGAGGATCGCATCGAAAATCTTTCTACCACCGCGTTCGCGCGCGACTTCTACATGGAAACGGAAATTGCGGCCACCAAAGACGGCAAGGTAACGGGGTTACGTTGCTACACGGTCGCAGATCATGGCGCATTTGATGCGTGCGCCAATGCAACCAAGTGGCCCGCTGGTCTTTTCAGTATTATCAGCGGCTCATACGACTTTCCAGCCGCGCATGTTTCTGTTGATGGCGTTTACACTAACAAGGCGCCGGGCGGTGTTGCATATCGCTGTTCATTCCGCGTCACCGAGGCAGCTTATGCGATCGAACGCGGCATGGACATCATGGCGCAGAAACTCAAAATGGATCCGGCTGAATTCCGAATGAAAAATCTCATTCGGCGCGAGCAGTTCCCGTATACCTCGGCGTTTGGCTGGGTTTATGATTCCGGGGACTATCAGACCGCTCTTCAAAAGGCGATGGAGACAGTCGGATACAAGAAGCTCCGCGAAGAGCAGAAGAAACGTCAGGAGGCATTCAAGCGCGGCGAAACGCGGGAACTAATGGGTATCGGCGTCGCGTTCTTCACAGAGATCGTAGGCGCTGGTCCTTCACGCAATTGCGACATCCTCGGCATCGCAATGTTCGATTCCGCGGAAATCCGTATCCATCCGACCGGCACGGGGATTTGCCGCCTCGGCACCAAGTCGCAGGGGCAGGGGCATGAAACGACCTATGCCCAGATTATCGCGACCGAGTTGGGGTTACCCGCCGATAACATCACTGTTGAGGAGGGCAACACCGACACTGCACCATATGGCCTCGGCACATACGGTTCTCGCTCGACGCCTGTGTCCGGCGCCGCAACAGCGATGGCCTGCCGCAAGATCAAAGCAAAAGCCCAGATGATTGCTGCCTACATGCTGGAGGTGCACGATGACGATCTTGAATGGGACGTCGACCGCTTCCGCGTAAAAGGCAACCCAGAACGCTTCAAGACCATGACTGAGCTTGCCTGGGCCGCTTATCAGGAAGTGCCGCCAGGCATGGAGCCCGGGCTGGAAGCAATTAATTACTACGATCCGCCGAATTTCACCTATCCGTTCGGCGCGTACATTTGCGTACTGGATGTGGACGTGGACACCGGGTCGAGCAAAGTACGGCGGTTCTATGCACTTGACGATTGTGGCACGCGCATTAATCCGATGATCATCGAAGGCCAGGTCCACGGCGGTTTGACGGAAGCCTTCGGCATCGCCATGGGCCAGGAGATCCACTACGACGATGAGGGCAACGTGACCACTGCGTCGCTGATGGACTATTTCCTGCCGACTGCGGTTGAGACCCCGAAATGGGAAACCGACTGGACCACGACGCCGTCACCGCATCATCCGATCGGCGCCAAAGGTGTTGGCGAGAGCCCGAATGTCGGCGGCGTGCCTTGCTTCTCCAATGCAGTGAATGACGCCTTCGCGTTCCTTGGCTCGACCAATATCCCGATGCCGCACGACAATTGGCGAACGTGGACGGCGGCGGACAAGCTCGGCTTGCATCGGTGAGAATAGAGGCTGCACGGAATTTGCAGCGTCGGAGCGATTCCGGCACCGCATGCCTCTATAATGAGTGCACATGACCTTAAACCGCGATGAAATTTCGCGTCGGTTGGCCGCTGTCGGCTACATCGCTGACCACGATGTGGCAACCGCGCTGTGGCTGATGGATTTCCTCAAGCGGCCGTTGCTCCTCGAGGGTGAAGCCGGTGTTGGCAAGACCGAAGTTGCAAAGGCCCTCGCCGCGGTTCACAGCGCTGAATTGATCAGGCTGCAGTGCTACGAGGGCCTCGATCAGAATGCCGCGCTCTACGAGTGGAACTACCAGCGCCAACTCCTTGCCATCAAAACGCGCGAGGGCGCGGGTGCGAATGCCGACGCCATCGAAGAGCACATCTTTTCGGAGCGCTATCTGCTCGAGCGGCCATTGCTTGCAGCGATCCGCCGCGAGAACCCCCCAGTGCTTCTCGTCGACGAAGTAGACCGCGCCGATGAAGAATTCGAAGCCTTCCTGCTTGAGCTTTTGTCAGATTTCCAGGTCAGTATTCCCGAGCTCGGCACAATCAAAGCCACGTCGATTCCGCGCGTGGTACTGACGTCAAATGGGACACGGGAATTGTCGGACGCGCTGCGCCGACGCTGTCTTTACCATTACGTCGATTTCCCAGAAGTCGACCGCGAGGCGAGGATCATCATCACCCGCACGCCGAGCATCGATGCGGCGCTTGCTGTACAAATTGCGCGCATGGTTGCAAGCGTGCGCAAGGAGGATCTGCGCAAGGTTCCCGGAGTCGCGGAGACTCTCGATTGGGCGGCAACGCTAGCCGGTCTCGATTTTCACGATCTGCGACAGGAACCGGAAGTTGTTCACGAGACGATGATGTGTTTGGTCAAGACGCGTGAAGATCGCAGCCGCCTCACGCGCGAGGTGACCGAACGGCTGCTCGGTAAGGTGGCGTGAGCGGTAGGTGCTAGCCGATGGCAGTTGCGCCCATCAACACATCGGGTGACGGGCTCGGTGAGCCGACGCGTCGACGCCTGGCGGGCTTCGTGCGCACGCTACGTGACAACGGCTTCAAAGTAGGTTTGGCCGAAACCGGGGATGCACTCGCAATACTCGCGGGGCCACTAGCGGCAAAATCATCGACGTTGAAGCCTGCGCTTCGTGCTCTGTTCTGCGCAACGCATTCGGACTGGGAGCGTTTCGAAGAGATTTTCAAAGCCTATTGGCACGGCTTTGGTGTCAGTCAGGCACGCATCCTTGCCGGCACTGCATTGGAATCGCGCACACCCGCCAGGCATCTCAAGGATGTTGGGTCGCCAACAGGAATGCCGGGCCTTCCAGATCACCTCGAGCGCCGGCATGACGATGGAAACGGTGCCGGCGATGGGCGCGGTAAGCGCGAGGGCGCTTCTCGGTTCGAGAGCCTCGCAAGCACCGATCTGCGCCATATCGTAGATGCCGCCGATATTGCGCAAACCCATGCGCTTGCAGCGCGGTTATCGCGGGTGATGCGAGCGCGGCTGGTGCGCCGCGAACAGGTGCAGTGGCGTGGCCGCAGACTCGATTTACGTCGGACAATTCATCGAAATGTCTCGCATGGCGGCACGCTAGTCGATCTTGCTTGGCGCCGTCGCAAGATCAAGCCGCTACGACTTGTGCTCTTGCTCGACGCTTCCGGTTCCATGAATCTTTACACCGCTTTCTTCGTTCGCTTTCTGCATGGCGTGGTCGACGCGTTCCGCGAGTCGGAGGCTTTCGTCTTCCACACCCGGCTGGCTCATGTATCTGCGTCACTGCGGGATCGCGATGTCACGCGCGCTGTGGACAAACTATCGCTGATGGCCCAAGGCATCGGAGGTGGCACCAAGATTGGTGAGAGCCTTGCTACATTCAATCGCTGGCACGCGCGGCGTGTCATCAATTCACGCACCGCGGTGATGATTGTTTCTGACGGTTACGATACTGGCACAACCGAGCAGTTGGTCGAGGAAATGCGCCGGTTGCGCCGCCGCTGCCGGCGCATTATCTGGCTCAATCCACTGATTGGCTGGCGCGACTACAGCCCGCAGGCACGCGGCATGCAAGCGGCGCTACCCTACGTCGATCTATTTGCACCGGCTCATAATCTTGAAAGCCTTGCGGCGCTCGAACCGTATCTTGCAAGGATTTGACTCAATGGATCGCGCCTCCGACATCCCTCCGCAGCATCTCAGCGCGCAAGGCGGCGGGTGAGCCTTTCGCGCTCGCTACTGTCGTGCGCAAAGTGGCCGCGACCGCAGCCGATGCAGGTGCAAAGGCAGTGATCTTACCGAATGGCACAATTTCGGAGGGATGGATTGGCGGTGGCTGCGCCCGCGCGGCGGTCCTCAAGGCAGCCAAAGATGCCCTAGCGGATGGGAAATCGCGACTTGTGTGCGTGCAGTCCCCTGATTTGCTCGACCAGCAAGGTCACAGACCCGGCGCGCTGGAGCCTTGGCGCGGGCGCCGGCCTCACCCTGGGCAACGAGATCGACAAACTCGCCGGCAACATCGCACTCGGCCGTGACGCGGCCGGTGTCCATTATCGTTCCGACAGTGTCCGCGGCCTCTTCGTCGGGCGAGCAACAGGCCCTTGGACTTTTGCGGGACTATAGTCGGACCTACAGCGAGCGCTTCGACGGATTCATCGTGAGAAGGTTCAACGGGGACCAAGTGACGACCGCGGGCGGTGAGGTGCGTCCCCTCTAACGGGCCGCTCCGTCGCGTTTGCTCACGCGCGGCCCAGTGCTCGTGCCGCATGCTCTCCGGGGCTCAGTACTGACGAGCCAACGGCAGCGGCGCCGGCAAGCCCGTCAGCCGAATAAACCATGTCGAAGCAAGTCGGCGCCCGCTGCAATGACCGCGATCAACACCAGCTTCTTGAATGTC